>JAABUS010000193.1_pt1 | contig 152602 bp, 33 predicted proteins | sample 5560161 | NCBI WGS metagenome assembly JAABUS01 (sample SAMN10711885, study PRJNA513376) | rock metagenome | isolation source: Antarctica rocks | place: Antarctica: Victoria Land, Trio Nunatak nord | collected 2016-01-04
GTGAACAGGCTTGATACTCCGCCCGATGGTATGACCTAGGTCGTCCTGTCCGAGCATTAACCCGTTGGGATCAGCAAGCACGTTATCTGTCAACCACCATCGCCTTCTCACCGCCTTCCGCAGTATCTCTTAATCGATTAATATTCCGCCACATCCCTCAATGTACAAGCACAACCGGCTTGCCCGGCTCCCAATCCCTCAATGCCTCCCTGATATTAACCCAATACCTCAACCTCACCGCCTCACTCTTCGCAGCGTCCCAATCGCCATCTCCACACATCCGCCCCAAAACCCTAACGCTCCCCTCCAATTTCCTCTCATTCTCCATTCTCAACCCCTCCACCTCTCCCTCCCCCTCCGCGCTCTCAATCATCTCCCTCACCTCCAGCACCTCCCCCAATAACTCCGGATCATCGATCTTCGCCGTCTCATCCTCGGCGACGTCGATGCCATGAAGAGATAGCAAGTACTGCGCTCGTAGAAGGGGGTCTTGGAGGGTTTTGTAGGCTTCGTTGATCAGCGCGGAGGTGCCTTCGGCGCGGGACTTGTTGGCGCCGGTGTGGCGGTCGGGGTGCGCTTTGGCTTGGAGTTGCAGGAATTCGCGTTTCAGGGTCTGAAGATCGATGGGGAAGGGGCCTGAGGGGGGCGGGCCGCGGGGGAGGGTTTGCGGGAAGAGGTCGTAATGGGTTGGGGGTTTGGGGGAGGTCTTGGGTGGAGAGGACACGGAGGTGGTTTGATGGCGCAGCTGCAGATGTTGGGTTGGTAGTTTGGGGCGTGGTATGGGGCGGGAGTGCATGTAAAGATTGGGGTTATGGGGGGTTCGTGCTGCTGAGGCTGCAGTGGAGGAGATGTATTGCTGGAAGGCGAGATAAAAGCGCCGACTGCTGGGAACTACAGTTCGAAACATGGTAAGAATAAGTTAGTGCCCAAACACATTCTCCTTTGCACCACGAAACACTCGAATGTCTTAGTTGATGTCATAATGCCAAGATGAGATTAGCCTTCACGAGGCCTAGGGTGATCGTCCTACCCATAAACTACTTGGTGAGCAAGATCTTAATGTTCTGGACATGACACATCCAGACGTCTCGAATTTACAAAGCATGACGCTCTGTTGAACTGGGTGGCGAATTTCCATGATGTCGGAATCGTCGACTACCTATCAGGCAATTATATAGGCAATATGAATCCTGGCGCTAGGTTTCAAAACCATCTTACGCCTCGCGAGTTGATGCTACACAACTCCGATCTAGAAATCGCTCTGGCGCTGGAGAAATTGCTATCGAGGGTGTTTGACAGGATAGATGCAGATTTTGAAAGAGGCCAGGTGGCCACTAGTTTGTAGCCGTCACCACGTACAGCTGGATCTTGTTGCCACCCCCCAAACAAAACACCAACCGCCAGAATGCCTAACATCAGGGAGTCCAGACCTACGCACTTTCGCTTCCTACTTATCTGAGTGTTTAGGCCTATTGACATCCTATCCCTGACTCTTGCACTTCTCTTTCTTCTTTCTCGCAACTCTAGGTAGTCCCCATTCCTCGACTCCGCTCACCACAAATTCTTGTGGACTTCTTCGACAGCACCATAGTACTGTAGTAGCCGAAAATCTTCGGCGTCGACCCAAATGTCGGAAATAATCTAGCACTTCTCGTTGCTGATCAATTCGTAGGTCAATTTCTGTATATGCGTCCAAGAGGAAAATGGCTTGTCTTAGCGACGAGCCGATCATCATCGCTCTGCCATTGTCCTTTTCCTTGATCCATGCCATACGATGATGCCCGCTATCTCCGACCTTGATATATGTAATAATCTTGGCCTCAAAGACTACGCGTAGAGCAAAATTCGTCCACAATCCATGATTCGCCTTCCATGAGATATCGTCGATAATCATTTTGTCGAGAGAATCGGCCGAGATTTCGACCCGTTGTAGGGCGCCGCCTTCCGTGACCGGAGTTCTCTTCGAATCTTTTAAGGATTTTCCCGAACGAGCTTGAGCTTCTGAGTCCGCATATCTGTGCTTCAGCAGAAAGTCGAAGAACTTGTAGTCGGTGCAAGCAGTTTCATTCCAGAAATCTTGATACAGTTGCTTAAGCCGATCGAAGTTTTGACCCGACAAGTCGTTTGATCCGTTGATGTCTTCGCGATCACAACATCGATGTCCAATCATATGCCTGCAAAGTCGCGCGTTGGCGATTAGACTCTGGCTTTATCAAGGTCGAGCTTTCGTTGAAAATCGGAAGCCCATTCACCTTGAAGTCCTGGTTATTAGTAAGTAATCAATAGGCTTCCCTTGTCCTTGGCAAGTAAGCGGTCGGGTGTCCTATGGACTCCCGTTGGAAGAAACAATCAAAGTAAAGTACATGGCGGTCTTCGAGAGAAAGCTTTGTAAGACTTCATAAAAAGGGGGCACGTGACCCCCCGTTCGGTGTCGCATGGCCTTTTTCGACGTTTTTATGTTGAGCACGCTGGTTGAGTGACGATTTCACTGTTCTGCTCTGGCGTTGTTGCAAGTAGAGCAGATAATGGGTGTCAAAAATCATTGCCAACGCGTGGGATTAGTGTGGCCTCAAATGGCCTGCTGGATGATTGCATAAGTACCTAGTGATCGAGGCTAGTCTTTTGAGGCATTGACAGAGCTGTGCGAGAAAACGGCCACCAGCCCCTTCAAGGATTGAGCGCGCTAGTCCTGGTGATGAGCTTCAACGTGTGAAACGAGTTACCGAAGAAGTGGAGGGAGTGCCTATTGATTAGGAATAATTTTTCTCGCGAGCCTGATGTCTACAGAAACGCCTCGCTCAAGAATCCGCAAGAGCTTCTCGCTCAGCCGCCCTGTCGTTACTCCCCGCCCCGTCGTTACTCCCCGCCCCGTCGTTACTCCTCGCCCCGTCGTTACTACACTGAACAAAACTCCTCACATCTAAGGTTATCTGTTCCTTCCTATTTTGCTCCTCCAACCGGCTGCTCGTTCGAATCCATTCGAGTGTGACTGAAAGTCGAGCATCGCCTGATATGCTTGCTCCTGGGAGTTAAGGACGAATGGGCCGTGTTGAACGACCTTTTGATCGAGCGGCAGGCCAGCAACAAGTACTGTGGTTGCGTTATCAGCAAGGTGTGACGTCTGGGGTGAGGGCCTGTGTGGGGAGCTTACAGAATCTGCTGTCTTCCGCCGCGCTTGCATTGACCCCAACTGTGACCGCCTCGCCTTTCTGTTCAAAGACTACAACGTGGTACGGGTCCACAGTCTGTGTGTCCTTGCTACCAAAGCTTAGCGTTCCGGCCAGTGTGTATGCGAAGGCATTCCATCCCTCCGGTAGTTCTTGCGTGACTTTGCCACCCGGCTTGATGGTAATATCGAAGATCCACACGGGGGTGTATGCCAGCTCTTTTACGCTGTCTGTTCCATGACTCTGGCCTGAGATGATTTTGATGCTGGCTTTGCCGTCACTCACTTCGATCTGAGGTATCTCTTTTGCTCTTAGGTCTCGGTACCGTGGCTCGCATGTCTTCAGCTTCTCTGGTAGATCGACCCACAATTGCATACCGACCATCGGGCTACCATCCGCACTCTGACGCGGCATCTCGGAGTGCATGATACCTCTTCCAGCAGTCATAAACTGTAGATCCCCCGCTTCGATTGTGCCCGAATTTCCAGCGAAGTCTTCATGGTCTATCGCACCGTGGAGAATATAGGTTATCGTCTCTTGCCCTCTATGTGGATGATCAGGGAAGCCGGCTCCTGGCGAACTCGTAAAATGGTCAAGCAAGAGGAAGGGCGAGAAGTTGCGCAGCTTGGGTGAGCCAATCGAACGGCGGACTCGAGCACCGACACCCTCGGATTGCTCTTTCGCAAGGAAGACCTGACGGATCGCGCGTGGGACTTGCATGTTTGCGGGTTTTGACGGGGCAAACAAAGCGGTTAGCGCGAAGGGAAGACCAAGAAAGGTTGTGGTAGTATTTGAAGATGAAGGCTCGGATGTCTGTTGTGATTGTCTCAAGTTCGTAAGGGGAAGTTGTTGCAGGAAAGTAAGGATGTATGGAGAGATCGAATAGCTGTTGTAGAGTGTGAAGGCTACAATGCAAGCGATCGAAGCTGCGAGGATGGATTTCATGAAGTCACTGCTTCCATGAAGATTTGATACGGATGTTGGAGGAACGAGCAGAAGGTTCCTCAAGGTCGAAGACAAAGGAGAATTTATACCTAGGGCTCTATCAGCAATGACTACGGCTTTGACGGATTCGTAATCTGATTTGAGAACAAGGTGGAGGGCTTAGCAAGAGGAATGTCAGCAGCGCCAAGTGCACTGGTGCCTCGGCTCTTGCCCTCGGGGCTCGGCATCCCGGCCCGGTGTTCTGGCAGTATATCCCGTATTAGCCTCAACCTCTTCCTTTCTTTGATATGCGTATCCCCACTCAGCTTACCAAAATGTAGAACTATCTCATATGGATAGCCTAGACTGGTCAAACGGTTGATCTGACTTCGCAATGCCCTACGCTGCTCAGTGCGTTGTGTCGCTTGTATCCCCACAAGCGCACTCCATTCTAAGAGCTCTGATATATTCAGACTATCATGATATATGCGCGCTTCCTATTTCCCGCTCTCGCTATCTAGATGAAGTGGGTCTGTTCTGGCTTGGGCCATATATGAACGTCGACGGCATGGCGGAAGCTCCTTGATCTCTCTCCGATGATCTCTTTTCAGTAGTCAGTTTTTTTGTATTGTGCAACAGTCAGACGCAGCTTTCCAATATGTAGGTCTCCAAAGCGTGCCTCGATAAGGATCCTTGCGCCTAAGCGTGCCTAGAGCGGAGCGGGAAGTTGTCGCGATTCTAGCCCGTGTCAAATTTGCGCACTCCCCTTATATGATATGCTCATATCCCTCAGATGCAACCGGCATAGTGTTTCTTCCTTCCGGAGAAGGACTGCCCAAGATTCTCCATTGTGAATATCTTCCTTTTGGAACTATCTACGGTGCTCGCCACCACGATGCTGCTGATTTCAATTCTCCTATTCTCATTGTATTCCTCCCAGTCATTAAGTCTTCCTAGTCCCGTAGCCGCAGACTCTCCAGCTCCGGCTGACAGTCCACTTCCCGAATCGATGACCCCAAACTTCATTCTCTTTGACCAGAGCCCCCATAAAAACCAAAGCACCCAAACGTAAGTCACACCACGGACTCTCGACTCACCACTGACCAAGCCTGCCTCAGAATTGCCCCAGCGAAAATCCTTGCCGACTGGCCCAAAGTCCCCTTCGACATCCCAATTACCGGTCATTCTGGCGGCCGCATCCGCTTCTTCAAGACCTATAACAAAGGTACCCCTGCCCGAAGCTTGGAAGCTCGGCAACTCATCGAGGGCGAAATCATGTATCTCGAAACCCATGCTGCCAATATCGGTCCGAAAGACATCAACGTCGAGGCTGATTTCACCACCCTTTGGCTCGGCTGCCATGCGTATGTGGAGCCACGAAGCCGATGGTCCAACCAGGTCGCTATCGATACTTTGAAAAGCTTGCAGACGTACATAACAGCACAGGGGTTTGTGGAGTCTGAATTCGATGTTACAGATGCGACTTCTTGGCTGGCGACTTGTAAGATCTTCCTGCATCCGCCGTCGATGCCGGGCGTCACAGGAGCAACGCAAATCTCCTGACGTCGAGCTTGACGATTGTGATGCAGCCCCGGACTGGTGGATATGGTTTTGGCAGACGCAGTCATGACATGTACTGCCATTCTGCTCGGGCCCTAAGAATGCGCCTTAGCTTCTTAATGCTTGAGGCATGGTTCCCCGTCGCGTCATAGATTTGAACACGAAAAGGGAGACTGCACGATTCAGCCTGACGTAGAGGATCATAACGTAGATATTCTCCTAACAGGCGAGCATGCCTTGTCAGCTCTCATGGGTTCCATAACCTTGAAATCACTCAAGTGGATTCTCTCTCGTTCCTACAGCGCTCGACGCAACAGATATCGCATACTTAGAAATGAATAAATATTTATCCACTCGGCAAGCCAGTCGTCTGGACTTATGACCCGCCTCAAAAACCCTCTTCTCAACTTTTCTTTGGGTAATAGCAATCACGACAGAAAAGTTCCATAATCAGCCCTCCAGTAGAATGGACCACAATGACCAACAAGCCGACGGAATCACGTATCGCTCTTGATCGCGCAATTATGCGATGTACGGGGACGGGGTACATCAATTGACTACCCAACGCCATCAAGTTTACTCTATCTCCCACGCCTTGTCGCCTTTTTAAAAACGAATCTCCCCGTACTCTGAGCAACAACAAAGCCTCCAGGGCATTGACCACGCGTGATGCCTGCTTGCACAGCTCTCGCGATCTCTCGATCGACAATAGATTGAAAATCGTCTTTTGCGAGATTAATTTGGAGCTCGATTGAAAGCTTTGAATGATACTTACAGATCTGCCAAAGTTCTGGAGAGACCATTAAGATAGTACATAAGAGTCGGTGATACTGGTGATGCTGTATGTACTTCCTATCGCCTCTTATCGCCGGAGGACGTCACATAACCTCGCCTAAGCTGCCAGGTCGGGTTATCCGCTCTTCTGATTCGGCCTAGAACGAACAGTGAAGCAGATCAAGATTGGTGGCGTTTACTAAAGTAGTGAAGCCCTGGCGTTGATTCCAAGGACAATAGGTGATTCTGTCGGGCCGTTGGACACGGTGCGGGATGGCTATGGGAGTCCTTTTCTTTTTAGAATAAATTCTAAGTACGTTGGACTTATTAGTAAAACAGATCTATCAGCGAGGCGGCCGCCTAGGCCCCATAGAGCTTAACGCTAGGCAGCAGTCTCACTGATAGGTAGGACCGTCTTGCTGATCAGTCCGCAAGGTTATCGTGCAGCATCATTCAGTCCCCGCATTTGAGCTGACAACACTGAACTAGTCACCAGTCTCTCATGGTCTGCGAAGACCATCATGCGATCAAGTAACGAGCTATGGGCTGCTGCACTGGAACTTCTCAGTCTAGAAGATCGCCAATTGATTGTGTTCGACGAACAAGATAAATTAGGTGGTCTTACTGATTTGCAGAGAATCACCGAGGATGCGAAGACAAGATCTATCGAGCACAGATGGCGTTTTCGTCGACCCGGCCGTGGAAGAGAGACCATAGTGCTTCATGATCTGTTCAGTAAAATCGCAACCTGGATAGATCGCTTCAAACAGGTTGGGGATATCGCAGTTCAGTATGATCCGGCTCATGCCGCGCTCCCATGGGCTGGTGTGCGCTTCTTGCTCGAGGTCCTTACATTCAGACTTCCATCTTCCTAGTGTCAAATTAACAGAATTCAAGGCTGTGGTCAGCGACGTCCAAAAATTCGCCTTCGTTGTCGAAGGCGCAGAGAAAATTGCTCGCTGTATCTCGCGCTTCGCCATCTTCGAGAACATCTACCTACATCCTTCTCACACGCCAACCGAGAGTAGCAAAGCTCTTCAAGAGGCTATGACTCGACTATATGCGTCAATGTTCGTATACCTGGCGAGAGCAAAGCAGTACTATAAGCAAAATGCTGCAAGTTCGTCGAGTCATCATCCCGGTGCTGACTCAAGATCTAAAATTTGTCATAGAACGCGTCTTGAAAGCTATTGTCAAGCCCCCCGAGGAGTTCGAAAAGCTTTTACTAGATATTGAAACAGAACGAACGAGTGTAGACCGCTCTGCGAATCTGGTTAGCGCTGAAAGTCCGTGTTTCAAGCCTAGAAGGTGAATTACGGCTAATACGGCCCTGGCATAGAGAGCAACGACATTATTAACCGTCTTGATACACTATGGACTGGTACGTAGAAAGATTTCGATGTCAATCACAGTAGTTGTTCGTTCACTAATTGGCTAGACCAACGCGTTAGCCATACTCAGCTTCGGGAACTTCTTGCACGCATTGACGGTCCGATTTGCCGAATGAACAATCAACTCCATCATCTCCAGGACCACCTAGATCGTAGGCGTTCAGATACCCCACAAATCAGAAACCTTATTGACTCTGGTCAGGTTCTGAGCGAATCGAAATCCTAAGTTGGCTGTCGTCTCAACCTTATCGCGAACATCACCAACAGATCAAAAGACAAGCCTTGGAGGGTTCGGGCCAATGGCTACTGCAGGATCCACTTTATAAGCAATGGCGAAGTGACAGTGTTTCGTCTCTCCTGTGGCTCCATGGTGTGCCAGGCTCCGGCAAGAGCACCCTCGTGTAGGTTGCGTAAGACTCGTCGTTCCGGCATCAGATTCTCTTTTCGATCTCTAGATCAACCTATCCCATACGCCGGCAGCAACGGGTGCACTTTGTTTTGGCAAGAGCGTGACGAGACCTTTCGTTGTGGTTCCGTTCAATCTTCAATGTCGCTCAATGATTATTATCCTCAAGGGCGCGATACGCCTTGACTGTTTGCCTCTTCTGCGATGGTCGGTCACTGGTTGATCTCTCTTGTGTCATACCGTCGACATGTTTATTGAGAGTGGCAAGGACTAAGTCGCGCCGTTGAAAGTGCACCCTGCCGGCGCATGGGATAGCAGACGATGTTGAAACACAGTATGGTGCTAATGGCTCTCTCTGATTAGGTCGATCGTGATTGATGACATTACGGAGAGTTTTCGTACGGGCCAAGATCCTCTGCCTGTCTATTTCTACTGCACAAGGAGTGCCGCAGAGCCCGAACGTTCAGAGCCTGATGTAGTGCTTGCCAGTATTCTGAGACAGCTTTCCTGCGTCGAGCCTGGAAAAGCCCTTCTTCCTCCAGTCGTCGAGAAATACAAAACGCAGGGCGAAGGGTTCAAATCCAGGGGACCTCGCTTGGAGGATAGTCTGGATCTTGTCAAGACGCTGACTGAGGCCTACGGTGTCACGACGATTATCGTGGATGCCCTCGACGAATGCAACCCTGAAACGCGCCAATCTCTTCTTGATGCTTTTGAGGAAATCCTCCAAGAATCCGCTGGCTTGGTGAAAGTCCTTGTCTCCAGCCGCGATGACCAGGATATAGTATGGCGATTCCGAGACTCTCCAAATTTCAACATCACTTCAAACAGGAATACTCAAGACATCGAGAATTATGTCCGAACAGAGACTGAAAAACTTGTGGAAAAGGGACGTCTCTTGCGTCACAGCCGAGCACGGAACAAGATGCAGGAGCTAGTCATTGATCGAGTCAGCCAAGGTGCAGACGGCATGTTAGTATACTCTATTTTTAATATCACTTGGTTTTTGACACGCTGATTTGATGTTGCAGGTTTCGATGGGCGACCCTGCAGCTTGACGTGCTGTGCACGTTGAAGGTCGATGACGATGTTCACGAGATTCTCGGGCGACTTCCACCTAAATTGGAGGAATTATACGCCGCAGTCTACGCCGAACTTACGTCACACCACGGAAAATCAGGTCGTAGTATTATCGAAAATACTTTCAAATGGCTGCTTAGCGCCCGAAGGACCTTGAACGCTTCTGAGTTCTTATGCGCTATTGCTCTTAACCTCGAGACGCCCGTCGAAATGGAAAGCGTTCTGGATCTTTGTCATAATCTAGTCATTTACGATGAAGGCTTGGATATTTTCCGCTTTGCTCACCTCTCTGTAAGGGAATTCCTAGAAAAGAGGTCAGAATTTTCGGAAAAATCTTGCAATGCTCTCGCGGCCGAGAACTGTTTAATACACATGATCGCCTCAAGCAAATCCTCGAATACAACATTCCGATTGTGGAAGGGTCACATTCGCACCATCCATGAAAGACTCATATCAGCTGAACCGTCAATGCGGGCTGGGTTCATGGATTACTCCTTCGATGTTTGGATGGTTCATTGCAGGTTGGCGTCGCGGGATGCTCGGCTGGGAGACTCAAACTTTGGGCAAACATTCCGCTTCTTTCTGTCAGAGGTACCAATGCGCGATTCGGCGTTTGATGAGTGGGTCCAACGCTACAGCAATACACTTCCAATCGACACATTCTCCGAAGAGGGAAAACCGGGGTCTTGGTGGCCATTGCACGGTCTTCTTTGTCGCTACCCAAACACAACACTAAGGATATTCTTTATTGCAGTCGCCTATGGGTTCAGCGAAATTATCGAGCCTTATCTGCAGAACCAAAGACTGGGCGAAAAAGAGTTGAAGCAAGCTGTACTTCTCGCAGCGAAGGCTGGTCAAGAAGAAGTCTTTGGCCTCTTGATGAACACCAAAAACCTGGAACTTACATCGGAAGTACTGTTGGGCCTAATAGAATCCCGTAACAAAGAGACGCTCGAGGGGCTACGGAGCAAGTTACCAAGCTCCTGCTTCACAGAACAGACATATTTTACCGCAATCGGCATAGAAGATGAGTGGTACTTGGATTGGCTTCTAGAACAGTATCCTCACCTCATAGTCACCGAACAGATGCTCACTCATGCCATCAAATTTGGGACTACGTACGCATTCGAGTTGCTATTGGTTCGGACTGCGAGCAGCATGCCATTGGACGAGGCGTTGATGGATGCAATAAGACAAGACGCGTTAGCAAAGATCAGATTAATTCTTGCCAGAGCTGGAAGCTCCTCTCTGAATTCAGCTCTGATGGCTCGTGCTGCCTGTAGATGTAAGCATATAGCCACCATGGAGGTTCTACTTAGACATGGTGGGGCTTCCATGATTTCCGAAGACGTACTGGTCAACGCGGCAAAAGATCACAGTGGGGAGATGCTGAAGTTGATACTCGTTTGCGGAGGAAAAATTACGCAAAACGTTCTTTTGAAGAACGCATCGCAACTAAGTGCTGAAGTTTTGGACATGTTACTCCAGCACAACTGCGAGATCAATAGTGGGGTTTTAGAAGCCTGCATTGAGAGATTTCCTTTTGACATTGGCAGCTTTGACGCGCTATTGAGTCACGTTGAAGATTCAATCATTGCCCCAGAAATCGCTCATATGCTGTACAAATTAGCGAAGAAACGCTGGTTCGGACATGCCGCATCTGGTGACAAATCTAAAATGATAAGGCAACTACTTGATCGGTCGGATAAGCTGAGCATTGACCAAGATACCATTCGCCTACTTCGTGCTGTAGCAGATAGCGGCCTTGGAGGGCCTGATTTGATGGAGAGACTTCTGGACCGGACGGATAAGACGGCTATTGCCGCAGAGATGACGACTTTGCTACTGGGTCTGGCAAGTAACGTATGTTCCTTGGATAGTGTTAAGATGATGAGACTACTTCTTGATTGGGCGGAGAGCTCCGCAATCACAGAGGATGTTTTCCTTGCTGCGGTTTCCAACGGTCGTAGAGATCATTTACTGCCGATGATCTTAGAAAGGGCGAACACGACGGCGATTACGGAAGATGTGTTGGGCCAGGCTTTGCAACATCTATGCTCGGATGTGATCTGGAAAGTACTTGCCCGCGTGGAGCCGATTGACATCACTGGCGATCTACTGGCAGCTGCTGCTGCAAATATGTTTTGTGGTGATGCGATAGTAAGGAAATTCCTCCAGGAAGCTGACTTGACAGAGCTTCCCTTCGAGGTAGTCAAATCAGCAATGATGAATGTTTGGAAAGGGGAAGAAATCATGGTAGCACTGGAGCAATCATTCGGCCCGATAGAATTCACCGAGCCCACGTTGCTGTCGCTGCTTGACACACGTAATTATCTTCCTCTTTTGCCAGGGCGGATTAAGCCGGAACACATCACCGGGAAAGTTCTAATTGCAGCGATGCCTTTGAGGGACGTTGAAACATTTCGAGCTATAACAGAACGATCCAGTCATGTACCAATCACACTTGACGTACTCGAAGCTGCGATACGATCTCGCAACCTTGATTACTTTAGATTTTTTTGGAACCGCGCGCACCTAAATGATGTTCCACAAAGGTTGATCAAAGCAGCGGCTGAGAACGATTTTCGCCTTTTCAAGTCCTTACTGGCCGATGCCGAGGAGGTTCGATCGGAAGAAGGACTTCTCATGGCTATCGCGAGACACCAGGAGAGTTCGATAGAAATGCTCGAATTATTGCTCAAGCGAGACATCCCACTAAAGATCACGTCAAACGTAATCAGGGCCGCAGTAGTAGCATGGACGACCATTCATTCCAGATTTTGGTCAATTGAAAATAGTCCTATCCCATGGCTATTGAATCGTAGCCCTAATCTAGAAGTCACAGATGAGTTGTTCCGGATGGCCGCAGCTGCTGGACGAAGAGGTATTCTCGATAGCCTCGCCAGACACCGTGGGATGGAAGATCTTCCAGACGAATGCATTAATGTTGCGAAATTGCGCAATGCAGTAACGGACGGTGATGACACTACAGTCGAACATCTAGTGAATGGTGGGGTAGACCCCAACGTCGCTGACGTTTATGGTTGGACCCCACTTTGTGTCGCGGCCAATTGCGGACATGAACAAATAGTACGAATACTGCTTTCTGCTGGCGTGAACCCCAACCAGGTGGTCAACAGGTGGAACGGTAGAACACCATTACACATGTGTGTCATGGGACATTACTACGAGATCGTGAAATTGCTCATTGAAGCTGGAGCTTCAATTGAATCCAGGGACGAGGACGGTCTAACGCCAGCAATGGTAGCAAAGCAGTGCCGCCGGATAAGGATATGGAGATATCTGCAAACGTGCGAAAAGAACAGGCAAGAGAGGAAGCAGGAGATACCCGGAGCAGCTTGAACCATTGTCTTCTTCTCATGGCAACAAGGTCTCGGGAACGCAGGTTACACTGTCCCCTACAGTGGCACAGAGATCACATACTACGGACGCACAGGTCAATTTCGATTTTCTGCAACAGATTATGGTTTGTAATCGGTTCAGTACTTTTACACAATGCATTATACGTGGTTGCGGTACAACAACGGTAGGCACATGATCGCTCGTTTAGAACTTCTTCTTCGTTCGTTACTGCTTTCTTGCAAGGGATGGTATTGGATATAGATCAATCGCTATGATAAATGCGTCGAGCCTTGATCTCTGGGTCGCATTTGCAGAAGGACAATCTTCAACTGGATCAAGTTTTTCTGGGCTAAAAAATTTATTCATAGTATTTGCCCCTCTGACGAAATCTCTTCTACATGCTCGGCCTGGAATGGCGGTCTCTCTGTAGTAAGGTAAGTCTGCTCGAAAGATCATCGGCTTCACTGGTCCGCATGCACGTCCGCTGTGTCCTGAATCGTTACCATAGCTCCTAAACAGGGGCGCTTGTTTTGTCGCTGTTGTTCTGTGTTCTCGCTATCGCCCGCCTTCCCCTAGCCACGCTTTCTTTTTTCGGGAACATCAGTGTAGCTTATCTTCTTTTTGCGCAGAGTAGCAAGGAAAACGATTGCATTATGTGTCATTTTTCTGAACCAGACGCGACATACGCTGACTTTCCGACCAGAATATTTTATTACAGTACATATTACTCAACCTTCTCATGAGATACACGACGCGCACTGATTACCTAAATCTGCAGAAAGAATGCTAGAACTCCTACACAGTCAATTCAATTATAAACATCAACATCCAAGCCATGATTATCACCCCTGCTCCATCGTGTCCAACCCCTCCTCCTACCCGCTACTGTTGCAACAACAACTGGCCAGACAAATATTCAGCCAGGATCTTGCGCTTAGCGACCTACACTCACGTTGTCGTAGGAAACAATTCTAGTCACCCCTCTGTGGATATACCTACTTTCGCACCAAGAACAGCCTAGATCTAAGGAACTCCCGGGCTTATAACTTTGATCCATCGTTGTCGAGATGGAGATCCAAAGTTGAAACAACAAGAGCCCTTGTTTGATCGCAAACTGGCATGGGATATGGCCTACGAAAGCACCGTTTACTGATCTGACTGCACATGCATTTTCTTTGCTTTCTCTATCCAAGGAATATCTATTCTAGACATTTCTTCGAACGTTGACCTGAAGATGGAAATCGACGTCAATTCAAGATAGAATCAACCTGATATTCGCATGCGATCTGGCTTACTAAAGCACTAGGGTTTGACCTACAATTAGTTGAAGATTACCAAAAAGGGGTGTGTCTAGAACGGTCTTCTTCGTATATGATCTGAGATATATTTCATTGGAAGCTTTGATACAAGTAAACACTCCTATATGTCATTCGGGATGGGACGCCTACTTGCAAATGCTATTACTATATCACTACCACGACAGCTCCGGACAATGACACAGGACCGTTTCAACAAGACATCGAAGTAATCGGCCAAACAGTCGAAGCGGACGACAAGAAGCTGTTACAGCATTCATCCAGATTTGGTTTAGTCCATATTCTACTTGCGCAAAGTTTCGGTGAGTATTCATCCACCGTATAACCATATCGCTTACTTTCAACTGACCCACCGATTTGCGCCTAAATTGCAGATCGCCTGTACACAATGTGCTCGGGTATCGCGTCTCACGCAAGCGCAATTGGGCTACTAGCTTTTAATAACACAAGAACTCATCATGCAACCCATTGAGCTTTCCTAGGGCCTAGGAGAGACCTCAAGAATCCTCTTCAGCAGTATATCAGCTGCTCCAGATCGATCATGTTTCTTGTCATCCATCATCCCGCTCCCACAATCGCTCTCTTAACTAGCCTAGCATCAATATGCCTCGCGGCAGCTCCTCCCAAACCAATCGCTCCCAACGTCGGATCTCTGAACATTCCCTTAACCACTACCACACTCGCGAACATAGATCCCCGCTTCGACGTCCGCCCCATCTTCTGGGGTCCAAAAATCAAATCAATGGCGTGCCTCATGAACGCAGTCAACGCCCTAACGAACATGGCCCTCCAGGACATCCGCGCCCCCATGGGCGAAACAACCTACGAGCTCGCCGACCACCCCAACAGCGCCATCACTCTCCTCCCCGAGAACTGGCAGCACCGCGGGCAGATAGAAAGACGATTCGCGGTCTGGGGGCTCTTCCTCGCCGTGTACGCTATGACCACCACAGGCAACTACCACTGCAACACGTTCCACCTGCTCTGGGACGACAAAGAGGTCGGCACGCTCTGCTTCTCGAAAGGCATCATCACGCAATCGCCATCCAACACCAGTGACCCCCCAAGCCAAGGTCTGCTAACCCTCGACAACACCACCACGCCATCGTTGCTCATCCAAAACACCACCGCTGCTACCAGTAACACGCCCGTCCTGCGCATCAGCATCTTGTTCCTCCCCGCCGTCCTCCCCCTCCAAAACTTCTTCATGACCGTCCTCAGCGCTCTGGCCGAGCTAGCCGCTTTCAGAAACAAGGATACGGGCCTCGAGCACTTCACCCCCAACGCAGCGCCCGTCCCAGCCTCGGTGGCCTTCTATACCTGGAGTACCACACGCAATGTCCGCGTTTCTCTCATGTCTGCTCGGAATATCATCGAGACACTGGGGCATTTGCCGGCGCTGATGCTTGAGAGAAGGAAGTTCAGCGAGGCGGACATATTGATGAAGATTGATGGTATAGACGCTGGCTTGGGGCAGTTGAGGAATGTGGATGAAAGGGGTGAGGAGAGGTGGGGATGGGGGAATGGGACTGTTGCTTGAGGGGCTGGAAATTTTCCTTCGGGGAATGAGAGAGGAACGGTACTGGGATTGGGTCATTTCCAACGCTACTAGATTCCGCCAAGCTCCAAGTTGGGGTAAGCCCGAGTCCCTACAGACCCTACCGATTTGATGAAGCAATTGAATGGCTCAAGGAACAAAACGAAGCGTTCACCAAGGACCGCACCATTGCTTAACTGGATCTTCATTGTTAAGAACGCTGCAGAATCGACAAACTTCTCGACATTAACGCTTCAGATATTTTTGGGCGTTGCCAAAGTGGCTATCAGAATGTGCCTCGTATATTCCACTAGAACCTTTGACACTAAGCTTTGATTTTCTTACGTTTCAAAAGGTGTCTAGGCATCTGCCCGAGAGAAGTGTAGTGCGTCCATACTAAAGAGATTCAAGACTTATACCGAACGGCACCTATGAAGATCTCTTACGTGAAGCTAGATCAACCTTCACGCTGGAGAAGCTTGAGAATCGAAAGCGAATTTCACGATCGAATGAAGCTGGCGAGGTCGGATGTAGAAAGGGCTCAGGATGTGCTGAAGCCGAAATTTCCTGGATGATGCGGTCTAGGGTGGTTTACTCATGGGCTGAATACTTTCAATGCACTATGCTTAAAGGACCGACCAGTCGGCCAAGGTATGGGGAATGTTACATCGTCATACCTCGCAAGGTAGGTGCATGCTGATCTCTATCAAATGTTACGAGTGTACATGTAAATTCAACGCTCGGACAGCACGCAACAAAACCGTGTCAACGACCAAGCGCGCGATACCCTTTCTCTATTTCCGCTATTTCAAACGTCTTAAAATTCTGCGTTGCTTGACTGATCATAAGGATCTTAGCTTTGAGCGAACTTTGTTGTTTACGCCATCGGCTGTCAGCTTTCGATCCCTCAGATAAGCAAATTGGTCGTCATATATCGTGAAACCTATGTCTTCATGCATTCGCGAGGGTTTTTCGGAACTTGCAGATGTCAACTCAAAGTCTCTAAATAAATGAGAAGCGCCATTCGGTCAACCAAGGTTGCTGGAAACGCAGACAGGGCCTCTAGCGACATTTTGAAGGTTGTAAGACTGCTCACCTGGAAACAGAACTTATACGTCTCCAGCAGCGCCAGATTCTTCCCAACGCACTTCCGAGTACCAAATCCCCAGCTGAACATGAACCGATGCATCTGAGCTACCCTGTCGGAATTCTCAAGCCATCGCTCCGATCGAAACGCCGCAGCATCGGCACCAAACACATCGGTGTTGCGATTGATGACGGCGGCGCTGGCACCTATGGCCGTTTTTTCGGGGATGAAGTATCCCTTCAGTACCATACCCCCTTGAGAAACCCGGCGAGGGATCAGCACCGGGATTGAAGGGACTAGGCGTGCGCTTTCCTGGATGCAGGCCGTCATGAAAGGAAGGCTTTTGATTTGAGCGAAGGTGGCAACCGGATGATCCAAGTTGCCTGCGGCTGTGGCAGCCGTGAGCTCGGAAACCAATCTCTTGTGAATGTCCGGATGCTGAAGCACCTGGTTCACGACAGAGCAGATGAGTGCAGACGTGGTGTCTGGCGCCGCGACCATCATCATGAGCAGCTCTGCGTTCAGATCGTTGTCACTGATCGAGTTGCTTTGTGTACTTTTCATCCTTTCGAAGCTTCAACTCAGGTTTTAGTAAGCGATGTCTGGCCATAATGAGCTGCTTATGATCCCAGTAAACAGAAACTCTGCCGACTATGTGCTCTATATTCCTTCACGAGGTCGTCTCTACGCTGCGAAAGAGTCAGCGCTAGTTTGTCAATCCTGTTTGGTACACGGACCTTCATAATCTTCCCGACCCCCTTGCTATCACCACTGTGAGGAAGAGCAAATCTCTTGACGATAGGAAGCTTCACGATCGGGTTCAATGAGTAAGGAAACATTGCCATAAGACCGAGAAACCAAATGGTGCCTCAAAAAGCATCAAGTAAGCCATCAACATCGCGTCCTTCATCCACGAATCCAATCTTCTTCCCGAAAACGAGGCTCGTTGTGGTGTCATACAAATACCATCTGCATCCACTCTCAGCGTCCACCTTGACTAAGAGGTCTCTCTTCTCACCTGGCCCAGTTTGAAAGATCAAGCTTTCGTCCAGGGACCACAAAACGCGACTGCAGACTGCTGTGGAGCTCTATAATGCTGTCATCCACTCTGCTCTCGAGTTCCAGTAAGCTCTTCATAGAGAGCTATATACGTCAGTTGCAAAACTCTCCTGAATCCCTATCTTAACTAAGAACCTACGGCTGACGCCATAAACTTGCGCTTGCGTATATGTTCCCTGTGGTCCAAGGTTTGAAGAAGAGGCGGGTGCTCGCCCAGCACGCCATGTTTCCAGAAATCATCTTTATCGGATTTCCTGTGGTACACCAAGGGAACGTCCAACGGATCGCTGAAAGCCAAGAAATTCGGGGCCACGCGCACTATCGGGCCTTGACACGATCAGTCAGCAAGGATCCGGGCCCTAAGGGTTTTTGCCTCAGTTCTCAGAGTGAAGTTGCCAAGCCCCTGCCGGGTTGGCATGCTAAGTCGCTGACTAACATCAAGAGCGCTTTCACGTCTGAGCCCAAAACTCTTGATTACAAGCCCAAACTGCGTAACATTTGATAAAGTACGTAGAAAATGCATTCTTGGCACAAATTTAAAGTTTAGCGTGTTATAAACGTGTTATCTTGGCGTTTTTGAAATAATCTTAATAGCTTTTGTGCCCGTCGCAGGAACTTCTCTTTTTCAACATTATTTGCACGATACGTAAAAAGCTCTCTTTTCTTATTATCAACACAACGCGTTTGATTTTCTTATTTTTTATTGAACACATGTGTTAAGCACTATAATTAAGGACATATTTAAGAAAATCTCGACGAAGACGATTCTGGCGTCGCTTGCGCACGCGATCAAAATTTTGTTGTTTTTGCCACTTTTTACGTTTGATGTTGGCACAACAACACAACGTCAACTTTTGTACATATAGGCTTCGCTCGACGCTAGATTTTACATTAAACTAGCGACGATGCTTAAAATATCAATCAAACTACGTTGTTGTGATGTTGACGTAATGCTCGTTTGTACATATTGTAGAAATTTTGGCTTTGTGACTCGAAGTTGTATGTAAACGCACCAAAATAACGCGATTTGATCTAAAAAACAGGGTTTTGGGCTCAGACGTGTCGCTGGAAGGCTGCTTGTCAGCCGCCAACCCGAAGGGGCTTGGCGCGGCACGTCTGAGAACTGAGGCAAAAGGGTTTACAGTCTCGTTCTCACCGTATTTCTCCTTGTTTTTTCCGAAATCAAGTTTTTTCCGAAATCAAATGAAGTTCCAGAGAGAGCTCCGTGACGTTGTGAGAGGACAGGACAAAGAGCTTGTAGAGATCGGTGACGCTGCTCCAGAATGGTCCGGGGATGTTGCAGAGGGGATGGAAGTAGCGGTTGTATAAGCCAAGGAGGACGAAGGTGGTGATGCCACACGGGAAAGCCAAGACAAGGAAGTCTGGCCATCTAAAGAACCATGTATGCCTTTCGCAGTAAGGCATCAATGAACAGAGTCCGGTCATGGTAGAGTTGCACGAGAACATGTTTTGCTTGCTTGCAAAACTTTCTTCAATTTGCTGATGTTGATCAAATAGAAGAAGCAAGGACAGCAACTTCAGGTTAAGCAGTGTGGACTCTGCTACTAAATTCGGGTCCGCAGGACACCGTAAGCTACCTTGGACACACTCATACGGTGATTTAGGCGAAGAGGATCCGCACATCAGGAGGCACAGGACACCCGTGACGCCTGGTTACAGATGTTCTCCACAGCGAGGCTGACTTCCCTGCACCTCTTGCTGGCCAGAACCGTTGGCCAGCCTACAAGACGAAGCGAAAGTCATTTCACGATCCGGCAGGCGCCTTCTCAGGGGCCTCTCGCCCAGCCAATAGTAGTCAATTATCATAATGTCAGGGTTTGGAACGCGACCAAATAGATGCATTCCTGGAGAACCTGCCAGTCTAGATCAGAAATAAACCGAGGCAAATAGCTGCTTTGAGAGGTCCCAAAATCCATATAGCCATTAACAGGTAGGCTATCTTCAAAGATGATGCCAGAGCTTGATACAACCTGTTTATTTCGGGTCCATATCGTCGGCAAAGGGAGAACGGAACCGACACGGTCTTAACGCTATCTTGACCCCATTTCTACTTCTCGTCGAGAAAGTCTATTCGTCCACGAACTCCAATATCGGATCTTGATTCTCTATTGCCTCAAACTCCTGCACAAGCCTCGTAATGATATATGCGAGCAGAGTAACCGTCATCTGATGGGCAGGACAATTCCTCATCCCACCCCCAAATGGTAGGTACTCCTACTTTGGCTGCAGATTTGGGTCCTTCCAACGCTTGGGCCGGAACTCATTCGCGCCAGCGCCCCAATAACTTGTATCACGGTGTAGAATGTTGACACGTAATTCCATAAGAGTACCTCGCTGCACGAAGATCGGATCTTCGCTAGAAGGGCCTCCGCCATGTGGAAGAACGGTATCGCTCCTATACAGGCGTACGATCCGATCAAGAGGCGCAAGCAAACGTAGGCCTAGGTGATCGATTAATGCTCAGTGCCCGACGGACAGCTCGGAGATTCATTAGGAACTTACTCTCCTTGATCACGCACTGAAGGTATTCCATGGATCTCAGAACCTCGAATCTTAATTGAATGTCTCCTAATTTCAGAGCCTCCGTTCGTAGTTTTAACCATCCCGAGGAGCTCGTGCGATTTGGAATACAATATTCGCAAGCCCGATAGGAAAGGCTTGGAATGCAGGCAAGAAGATACTAACTAGTTGAACACGAAGAAAGTCGCGGTTTTGCGATTTCTTGACGAGCTCTCGTAACATCACAAAGGGTTTTTCGATATTAAACCTGTCTAGGGGAAGGGCTTCGTGGATCTTTCGAGTGTGTCTTATGGTTCGTGAGCGCCATATCAATGTGCTTCTTGAACAATTCATTGACCTCATCGAAAGCATCATTTCATGCTTGATCTTTCGGTAAGAATGGAAGGACCGAACTAAGCATTACTCGACGAGTGACACCTTTTAGAGACTTTCGATTGCTGTCGTGTACTGTGCTACATTTATGCGGGCTTGGGGCAGTAGCGACTTCGAGAATTCACCAAATAGGAATTCGGTCGCCCAATCTAGACCCTATTGAAGCAGCGAGAGTTAGCAGAACTTCTTTGTAAGATGCAGGCCGTACATGCAGGATATCTAACGTACAAGATTACAAAGCAAAGGCTGGATATCAAAGGTCTCGCCATCTTTTGGCATCAACGTAATGAGTCTCAGGATATGCACTTCCAAGCCTGGCAGATTTGCGTGTTGGAACTTTTGGAACAAAGGTCTCAGTATTGCTTTCGACATTTTTCACTCCTAGCCATTCGAAACCAGAATGCCTCTGCGGATCTAGGGGCCATTGAAAGGTTTTTGGAAGGCTTCAACGCCAGAATTGTGAGGTTTCTCCTTGAGCACCGCCCTGATGATCCTTGAATCGACGGAGTATATCGTAGGAATGCCCCAAGTAAGCGCTTGAAAGGTTTTGCCGTTGCCATAGCTATCGAAGAGTCATTGTAAGGTAAGGACAGCATTGTTCTGCTGTCTACTTCTTTCAATGATTTGATAAAGATCGTACCCGAGGAATGGATCCTGGTGTGGGTAGCTGGCGACGGACCGACATCTATGCCTTCGGAAAGCATTTCTGTATCGTAAGGACGTAATCAGTTTATAAAGCAACGCAAAGGAGATCAAAAGGCTTAGGATCAAGATTTCTAATCCGCTTAGTGCTTCCATGACCCGCGTGATTGATGGAACTAAGCTTCCCAAGAACGTTGAGGTGTCAATGAGTCGACAAGCCACTTTAGAAAGTGGGAGTCGACTTTGATATCTTTCCGCTATTGCCAACACACATGCATCCACAACGGAAGTAAGCTCCTGGCTCAGCTGCCTGCACAGACTTGAAGAAAAGCTGATTGGGTGGCACCTGTTTAATTGAAACAAATACCGGTCGTCATTGGCAAGGTCATGTTTTAATAACGCATGACTTCTTACGAGTCAGCGAGCTCGTAATATGAATTTCCAGGCTTTGTCCTAGCCTGCCAGAATTTCGCATTGAGTTCCCTCCGCAAGTGTCATGGATCAGAAATTACGGATATGACATGAGATGCAAGCGCTTGTCTGCTGCCGAATGCGATAGACCTAACATACGGACACTACCAATTAGAGCTTCGGATGGACTCCAAGGCAGAGCTCTTCCTTAAAGACCTTGTCAACCACCTGAACCTTAGCTTTAATCATGAGTTCATTATCGTAGAGTGAAGGGTCTCGCAGATCCTCAAGGTCCACATGCTGCTCTCTTGCGTCCTTGAAGCCCACCCTTGAAGCCTTCACCCGTTTTCGTCCGACGATCGACCCATCAACGCATTCTCGACAGAAAGTTGCCCACTTTTCCATAAGCATCCGCGCCTGTCTTGAATGAGTCAGACCCGGGACCATAGGAAAGCAATGGGGCATCGCGTCAAACTGTGTCCATGTGATGTCAACATCCTGTAAAGCAGCCCTCCTCGCAACTGCCTTGGCTCCATCGGCAAATAGCTCTTCGCCACTAGCGAGCCATATCGGTGGTGCGCCAACCCAGGATTTGACCAAGGCGAGTGTGACAAGCGGGTGAAGGCAGGAAGCTGTTGGGCAGTAGATGTCGGGACGAGGAGGGCTCGTTGGCCATATAGGGCATGAGGGATAATCAAGGTGATACCATGGGACCTCGAGAAAGATGTCGTGAACGCGGTTCGCTTCAAAGGATGGCAGGCTGTGCAAAAAGTCGCCTACAAGGCTTAGGACGGCAATGCCAGAGGGCACCGGAATGGGTAATGGAATGGTATGCGAGTGGAAAAGTAAAGGTCCATGCGATACCATATGCAGTAGAACCTGTATAACACAGAAGAGCAGCACTCCACCAGCGGAGTCTCCCGCAAAAACAATACGGGAAGGATCCACCGGCTTATGATCAGAAAATGGCGAAGGATATAGAAGGGACAAATAAGCGATAAGTACGTCGAGGACAGCAGTGGGGAAGACGTTTTGTGGAGAGAGGCGATATTCGATTGAAATTACACGTCCGCCAGAAAGAGATGCAAGTTTGGACGTCGTTGAACGATACGACCTAGGACTACCTTGACTGCGAAAATATCAGTATTCTTGGTGGCCTAGCAAAATTTGACGGTAAACGTACAAAAATGCTCCGCCATGCACATGCAAGATTGTAAGGTCAGTCGTGCAGTCCATGGTTAGCTTGGCTAGATGTCTGCGTCTGTCTGTTGATGGTGCTATTTTGGGTCCGAGTTCGCAGGCCATCTTTCCAATCCACTCCACTGGTATCGGCGCCAGGGTAGGTTGATGGTACTCAATTTCGCCAAGGTAGTTGATTGTGCGAAACAATGCCTGTCTAATATCGTCCTCAATTGGCGCAGGCAAGGTGTCCGGCACCAGATGAAATGGACCTTTCAAGGGCCTTTCCTGAATACTTACATTCTGTATGTGAGAGATGGTCGGCTGGGGGTGACGGTGAATGTGTGCGCGGACCGCATCAATGCTTCGTTGAGTTGTCTTGTCCCAGATGTCGGACTTTGGGAAACTGACCATCTTTCTCTCAAATTTCTGTCTTTCCATGGCTGGCTCTACTCCAATCTGGTCCTGAAGACTGTAGTGTCAATATACCAGCACGAACGGATCGTTGTAGCGAGCCACTCATAAACGAGTTTATACAAATCTCATCGATTACTTGCCTCAGCCCTCAGACCTGATGCCAAGAAAAATCTAGGGTCTACATGATTTTAGGGTTATATGATTTTTTTCGCCATCAGGTCTGACGACGAAACCCCGTAATATTGTTGGACGTGCAACTATTTAGTGTAAATTCTATACAAGTTTTTGCAACAAGTTTGTAAAGTTACAACTTGCATATTTGTTATATATCAAAATTAAATAGTTATATTTTGTAGCAATTAAGCTACGTTCGTTGCTAGATTTTAATATGCTTTATCTTACGCTAGTACTTCTTACAAAGATATTAGAGATAGTTATTTTATCGAAGAGATTTGTAGACGTCTTTAGACAATGCTAGCAATTACTTGATTACAAGAGTTTGTAGCTTTTAAGTAGTCGTAACAATAAGTCAAGACTTGAGATAAATTAAACACGATTATTACGCTAGTACTTCTCACGAAGATATTAGAGATAATTATTCTATCAAAGTAATTTGTAGACATCTTTAGACAATACTAGCAATTACTTGATTACAAGAATTTGCAGCTTTTAAGTAGTTGTAATAATAGATTAAGACTTAAAATAAATTGAATACAATTTATAAAAAAGTTGTGTCTTATTTTCTATATACTAAGAAAATACTAATTGCTTGTTTTGCTTATTTGTTAAACATAGCAAATATAATTGTTCGCAATATTTGTTTGTTAAATATATCGAATATTATGCTCAAAATACTTGCTTCTTAAGTATATCGAACATAATAATAGATTTGCTTCAAAAATATAGAATCTAAATTACTAATATAACTTAAATAAGCTTATAATACTATTCTTTTTCTTTAGAGTTTTTGTCTCGAAATTCAATATCTTTTTACTATATCTTCTAGATAGATTAACTATTAGATCAGATTTTAGTTCCAACTATTAGAATCGACTCGACTCGACAATTCCAACCCTAGGAATCGATTTAAAACTCGAGTTAATTTCTATTATTTTGGAATCGATTCGACTCGATTTAAGTCGATATTCGATTCCAATATTAGAAATCGAATCGAATTGTTAAGAAATCGAAAATAATATTATTATGCCAAGAATTACTAATTTTAGAATAAAATATTTAATTAATAAAATGCAATATTTGCATCTATAGACTCTATAGATCTTATAGATGCAATTTATTAATAAAATGCAATATTTGTATCTATAGACTCTATAGATCTTATAGATGCACTTTATTAATAATATATATTATTTGTATCTATAGACTCTATAGAATCTATAGATGCAATTTAATTATTTTCTTTGTAGAAAGTAGTAATATATTACTATAATATATTATCTTATAATAATTAAATAATTAAATATTATTAGTTGTTAAATATATATTAACTATATATTAACTATTAATTAATTAATAATTATAAAAAAATATAAAAAAAATAGTCTTAACAATTCGAGTCGGATTTTGGGATTGGATTTCGATTTTAACCCTAGGAATTAACTCGACTCGACTCGATTTTCGATTCCAACTTTAGAAATCGACTTGCCAAGACTTTCGAGTCGAGTTAACTCGAATCGTTAAGATTCGAGTCAATTAATCGATTCGAACTCGATTAATCGACTCGACGCGATCAATCTACTTCTAAAAAAATTAATATCAAAAATTTCTTTTATTAAAAGAATTTTTTTTTAACGTTTTAAATTTTGTATCTCTAATAATATGTTCTTGTTATAACTATACAATATCTAGTAAAGTTTGTTATATAAGTAATAATTCTAAGAAGTGTGTAAAGTGTGTGCAATCTAATTGTAATTATAATTTGACAATTTTTTCGATTTCGATTAAACTAGATTGATCGTCGAATTGGGTTTTGATTCCAACTATTAGAATCGACTTAACTCGACAATTTTAGTATTAGAAATCGATTTACAATTCGATCGAGTTAATACTATTTTGGAATCGATTTAACTCGACTCGACTCGATTTTCGATTCCAATATTAGAAATCGAATCGAATTGTTAAGAAATCGAAAATAACATTATTATGTCAAGAATTAGTAAAAATAGTATAAAAAAGTTTAAATTTAGTTTTATTATTATTATAGATAATATATTATAGTAATGCATTATAGTAATGCTATTATAGATAGATATTTCTAATATAATTATTAATTAAATGCAATAAATTAACTATTTCTATTAAATTATTACTAAAAATAATAGAATTTATTAAAAATAAGAATTTAAGTCGGTTTTTCGAATCGAGTTTCGATTTTATCTCTAAATCTTAACTCGACTTAAATCGATTTTCGATTTCAACTTTAGAACTTAACTCGACTTTTCGATTCTAACTTTTGGAATTAATTCGATTCAATTTAATTCGATTAATCGATTCGAACTCGATTAATTGATTCGACGCGATTAGTCTAGATTAAACAAATCTACAAAAAACAAATATATTTAAAAAAGAAGTGCGTAAGACATATACTAAACTAAGTCGATTAAAAAAATAGCTTAATTTTCTAGAAAATAAGAAGAAAAAAATAATTGTAATAGAATAGCAAAATATTAACAACTTAAAAATAGATGAAATATATTTTATTAAGTTTGTTGCAAAAACTTTTAAGTTGCTATTTAGTATATTGTTTAAATAGTTTTAACTTCTGATTAACTAGAATTAAGATACAATTTTTATATCTTGTTTCGATAGAATTTTCTTAGAAGCTTTCGACAGCAATTAAAATTCTTCTTTAATTTTTATATATTCTCTAAAATAGAATATCTTGTTTATTTAATAAAATACTTTTAATTTTTTTATCTTAGAATTTTCTTAATCTCGAATTATTTCTTTTTTTGCAAATAGAATTAAAAAATATTTTATAAAGATATAATTAAATTTGTTGATTTTAACAATAAAATATTAAATATTAAAAATATTTTAATATTTTTAAATAAATCGAGTTTGTAATTAACTAATTTCTTAATTTTTTTAACAAAAAACAATTTAACTTTAATATAGTTTATTTCTTGCTTAGTTTTCTTGTTTTAAGATTTTTTGTAAAAAGATATATTTTATCTCTCTTTTCTAATTAAAATGTTATTTTTTGTTTCTTATTTTAGTATTTAATCGATTTAATTTGTATTTTCGAAATATTGTTATTTTTTTTTTTTAGTATTGCTACTTTTTCGATAGCTAATTGTACTAATAGATATATATATTTTTTCTTAAAAAGATTGAATTCTTTATTATAATTAACAAAAAATAAAATTATTTTAATAATATTAAAAATCTTTGTATTAAGTGTTAATTATATTATAGATAAAAGTAATATTTAATTGCTATAAATATTGTTAATATAGTATTTTAAATATTGTTTAAAACTTTAATTTGTGCGTTCTATCTAGCTATTTATAATTAAATGGTAGATAATAAATATTTAAAGTTTTATATCTAATATTAAAAGAAGTATTTTTTAATAGTTAGACGTAAAGAGTTTGTTTTTGTTATTTGTTAAATTTTTAAATATATTGTAATATTGTATAAGTCGATTTAATATAATATATTTTAATTGTTTTATATTAAATTTCTCTTTGCATACAATAATATATAAGTACTTAATAAATTTATTAATTATTATTAGTATTAAATTATATTTGTTTTTAATTGCTAGATTTGTTAATTTAAACAACTTAATAATAAAATTTATTGTAACTTTATTTTATAGCAATTTAAATAATTTTTAATATTGAATTTTGTTATAGCTTATATATATATTATATTTGTTTTGCTAATAGTTAAGATATTGTTTAATATATATTTTAACAATTTGTTTTATCTATAAAAAATAACAATATTGATATAAAAATTAATTTTTTTTTTAATATTTTCGAATACTTTTGCAATAGTCTATTATAGTATTTTCTTATATATTTGTCAATTTTATTAATAAATATTTGAAGTTTTTCTTTCTTTATTAAAAACTCTTTTGTATTATTTCGAAGTATTTATAATATAGTATTTAATTTATATTTGTTTGCTAATAGTAATTTGTTTTTGTTAATTTTAAGTATATTATAATTAAACAATTTTTTTGTTTTTATATAATTATTTTTTCTATTAAATGTATTTGTTTTGTTATTATTTTTGTTTAAGATATACTATATTTTAAATTTATATTATTTAAGTCTCTCTAATTATTGTATTTGTTTTCTATTAAATTGTTTAATAATAATAAAGTATACAAGATTTTTATAATCTATAAAAATTGTAAATTTTAATAATTTTTTTGTATATACTTTCTATAATTTTAAGATAATTACTATAGCAAATAGTTTTTTATTATAAATATTATAGTTTTGTTTAATTAATAAGAGTTTTTTCGAAAAATATATTATTAAATATTAAATATTTTTATATTTTTAATTAAAATATATATTAATAACTAAATCTAATATATCGATTTTAATCTTGCTTAATAATTACAAATTATATATTTTTAATATTAGTTTCTTTGGATATTTTAGTTTAAGATTCTAAAATAATTTTTCTTTTATAAGTTTTTATATTTATAACGTATTCTTTTTGTAAGATTTGTTAATAATATTGCATTTATTAAGTAGTTTTTAATAAATTTCTTGTTATAGTTTATAAAATTCAAAAAAAATTGTACTTTTTTAATATTTGTTAATAATTTTTATTTTTTAATTACTTATAGCTTCTTAAGATTTATATATATTTTATATTATTTAACAACAAATTTAAGAAAATTTGTATTTTTTTGATTTAAAATATAAATTTTTTATATTTTTATATTTTAATATTTTGAAAATATAACTAATATATTTTTTTAGAATTTTTAAATAAATTATAATATTATTTAAGTATATTATAATAAATTAATTCAAATATTGTTGTAATATATTATTAATTATTTTTTAATATATTGTTAAAATATTTGTAAATTAGAAATATTATTGTATATTTATATAGTTTATTGTTACAAGCTTATCAAAGTTGTATTAGTAATTTAGATTCTACGTTGTTTAAGCGAATTTGCTATTATGCTCGCTATGCTCGAGAAACAAGCAATCTAAGCATAATATTTATTATATTCGACGAACAAATATTGCGAACAATTATATTTGCATTGTTCGACAAGCAAGCAAAATAAACAATTAGTATTTTCTTAATATATAAAAAATAAAATTCGACTCTCTTATAGATTGTATTTAACTTATTATAGATTTTTACTTATTGTTACTCTAGTTTATCGAATCTCTTTAAGATTTATTAAATATAAAAACTATCTATAGTTGCAAACTCTTGTTATCAAATAATTATTTATATTGTTTAAAAACGTCTATAGATTTTTTTGAAAATATAACTTACTTTAATATTTTCGTAAAAAGTATTAGCGTAATACTTTGAATATTTTAAAAATATTTGTATTAGATTAACGCGTCTCTATTTTAAGTACTAGTTTATTAGTATTACATCGATTATCGATTATAAAAAACAATAAAATTAGAATTAACAAATTCGATATCTATTATAGAGATTGTATCGATCTAAAGAACTAGCTTATACAAATAAATATTTATTTTATCTTTTATTTTGTTCTAGCAAATCAAAAGACAATTTTTCTATCAATATTTTTTAGAAAGAGAGTCTAGTATTAGTTCAAATTAAACTTACAAAAATATTTGAAAAACAATAGCAAAAATTTTTGTATAATATTTATAAATTTCAATAACTTTAAAAAAGAATTTCGAAAAATCTTTAAAATATTTAACAAGAAACAAATTACAAAAAAAATAATTTAGCACTTAATTTAACAAATTTTTGCAACAAACTATATTGTTAGATTTCAAAAATATATTAATTTAATTAAGTAAAACAATATTGTATTTATAACAATATTTCGACAAAATCTTATAAACAATCTAAAAAACAAAATTATATATAATAAAAAAATTCTTAACAATATATTTAATTTTATTAAAGTAGTTATTGATTTCAATAACAAACTATATAAAAAAATTATAAAAAAAAGATACAATTAATCTAAAGAAAAAGCAAAAATCTTCTTTGAATTAGCAATTAAATATTAGCAAAAAAAAATTTGTTCTAATTAGAAGTATAGTAATTTCAACTATTGTAAATTTGTATCTATAAAACTAAATTTTATTTAACAACGTAAAAAGAAGAACTTTAGAGAAAAACAAAATAACAAATTTCAAAAAACATACTATTTATATAATAAATCGAATTATTTTGCAAAAGATTGTCAATTATAAAACTTAATAAATTGTCGACAAATCAATATTATATTAAAAAAGATATTTAATAATTAAAACAATATTAAAAAACAAATCGATACAAAAACAAATATTCTTAAAACTAAATCGAACAACAATTATTATTTAATAAAAAATTTAAATTAATTATAAAAAATTCTAGATAGAATATTATCAAATAAAATATTTGTATTTACGCAAAAAATTAATCAAATACTTAATAAAATTATAAGAGCAAAACAATCAAAAATACTATACTTTTATTTAGTAACAAATTTCGACAACAAGTATAATTAAATTTTTTTTTACAAATATTTAGACAATATTACGAAATATCTCGAGACTTTAACTAGTTTATCGAAAAAAAAAGAAATAAATTAAATTGTAAATAAATGCGAGAAAGCGCTAGAAAGCGACGTTACTATAAAAAAAGAAATTCTTAATAAAATCGAATAACAACTAAGCAATATAAATCTATTTCAAAAGAAAATAGAAAAAACAAAAAATATGCGATATTTAGTTAAACAAAATATTATAACAACTTATATTAGACTTATCTAGAAAACAAGAAAAAAATCAATTAATTTTCTAGAAAATTAAAATTATTAATTTAGTATAGAAAAAAAGTTTAGTGCAAACAAATGTTTAAAGTAGAAGTTGCAATACAAAAATAGAAAAAAGTTTAAACTTTTTAGTAAAAAGTATATTAAAGAAATACAATATATTAGCTTAACAACAACAACTAAACTTAATAGTATATATATAATATTTTATTATATTAGTTAAGATAAATAGTTGTCGACTTATTGCAATAATCGATTCTAATACAACAAATAATTTTATAGTCAAAATTTTTGTTAAAAGAGAAAAATACTCTATTTAAAAGAAATTTGATATATACAATCTAATAATTGTAGATAAAAATTTATTATTCGACAAAAATAGAAAAATAAACAAAGAAACAAAATTATTATTAATAACTATTTAATAATATTACAAAAAACTAATTTTTAATATAGTAAAAATAGCTATTTACAATATTGTTCTAAAAATATTTTGATTAAAATAGCACAATTTAGAAGTTAACTAAAATATACAAATACTTAAATTTGTGCAATATAATTATATAATTTATATTTAATTTACGCATTAATAGTATTCGATAATAAATAAAAGATTAAGTTAAAAATTAATCGCAAATAGCAAGTTTGTATTTTTGCAAAAAAACAATCCAACAAAGTTTGACTCAATAGATATTGACAAAAATTAATCGAATTATAAAATTAAAATAAATAAAGAAAATTACAAATTTTCTAAAAATCTTAAACTATTTAATATAACAAAAAAATTGCTAAAATATATATTACAAATATACAACAATTAGAAATATCTATTTTAAAAAAAAAACAATAAAGATTTTTTCTAAATATTAATTATAAAATTACGAAATTAAATTTAAATTAAACAAGCAATTTATATTTAAATTTATATATATTTTATTCAAAAAGAAACTCGAAGTATTTTGCAAATATTAAACAAAAAACAAAAAAAAAAATTTATTAAAAAATTTCAATTATAAATAGAATATTCGATTCTCTTTGTATTAAAGAAGAATAAAATTCTTTATCTATATATTAATTATTAAAAACTAAATAATATTACAATTAAAAATCGATATTTATTATTTAATATTAGCAAATTTTAGAATCGATTATTTGAAGCAAAATACTTTATTAAATTAGATTTACAAAAAATATACAATTAAATTAGAATAAAAATAGAAAAAAAATAAAAAACAATTTTTTATATACAATATAGATTATATAAATATACAATAATATTGTTTAAATTTACGAATATCTCGACAATATATTAAAAAATAATTAATAATATATTATAACAATATTTAAATCAATTTGTTATAATATACTTAAATAATATTATAATTTACTTAAAAATTTTAAAAAAGTATATTAGTTATATTTTTAAAGTATTAAAATATTTAAATATAAAAAACTTATATTTTAAGTTAAAAAAATACAAATTCTATTAAAAGAAAATTGATTTTCTCGAATTTGTTATTAAATAATATAGAGTATATATAAATCTTAAGAAGCTATAAACAATTAAAAAATAAAAATTATTAATAAATATTAAGAAAGTACAATTCTTTTTAAATTTTATAAACTACAACAAGAAATTTATTAAAAACTATTTAGCAAAAGCAATATTATTAACAAATTTTACAAAAAAAAATACGCTATAATTATAAAAATTTGCAAAAGAGAAATTATTTTAGAATTTTAAATTAAAATATTTAAAAAAATTAATACTAAAAATATACAATTTGCAATTGTTAAACAAAATTAAAATTAATATATTAAATCTAGCTATTAATATAGATTTTAATTAAAAATACAAAAATATTTAATATTTAATAATATATCTTTTGAAAAAACTTTTGTTAATTGAACAAAACTATAATATTTATAATAAGAAATTACTTGCTATAGTAATTTTTTTGAAGTTATCAAAAATATATATAAAAAAATTGTCAAAACTTACAATTTTTATAAATTATAAGAATTTTGTATACTTTACTATTATTAAATAGCTTAACAAAAAACAAATATAATAATTAGAAAAACTTAAATAGTACAAGTTTAAAATACAATATATTTTAGACAAAAATAACAATAAAACAAATATATTTAACAAAAAAAGTAATTATATAAAAACAAAGAAATTGTTTAATTACAATATACTTAAAATTAACAAAAACAAATTATTATTAGCAAACAAGTATAAGCTAAATACTATACTACAAATACTTTAAAATAATACAAAAGAATTTTTAATAAAAAAAGAAAAACTCTAAATATTTATCGATAAAATTAATAAATATATAAAAGAGTATTATAATAAATTATTGCAAAAGTACTTAAAAGTAACTAAAATTTTTTAGCTTTTATATTAGTATTGTTAGTTTCTACAAATAAAACAAGTTGTCGAGATATATATTGAACAATATTTTAGCTATTAGTAGAACAAATATAATATATACGCAAGCTATAACAAAATTTAATATTAGAAATTATTTAAATTGTTATAAAATAAAGTTATAATAAATTTATAATAAATTTTATTATTAAGTTGTTTAAATCGACAAATCTAGCAATTAAAGATAGATATAATTCGATACTAATAATAGTTAATAAATTTATTAAGTACTTATATATTATTGTATACAAAAAGAAATTTATTGCAAAACAACTAAAATATATTATATTAAATTAACTTATATAATATTACAATATATTTAAGAGACTAATAAGTAATAGAAACAAGCTTTTTTTATTTAATTATTAAAAGACGTTTCTTTTAATATTAGATACAAGATTTTAAATATCTATTGTCTATTATTTGATTACAAATAATTAAATAAAAAAAACAAATTAGAGTTTTAAATAGTATCTAAGATACTATATTAACAATACTTATAGTAATTAAGTATTACTTTTATCTATAATATAATTAACACTTAATACAAAGATTTTAAATATTATTAAGATAACTTTATTCTTTGTTAACTATAACAAGAAATCAAATCTTTTTAAAAAAAAATATAAATATCTATTAGTACAATTAGTTATTAAAAAAGTAACAATACTAAAAAAAATATACAACAAGATTTTAAAAATACAAAAAAAATCGATTAAATATTAAAATAGAAAGCAAAAAACAATATCTTAATTAAAAAAAAAAAATAAAGTATATCTTTTTACAAAAAATCTTAAAACAAAAAAATTAAACAAAAAATTAAATTATATTAAAGTTAAATTGTTTTTTATTAAATAAATTAAAAAATTAATCAATTACAAACTCGACTTATTTAAGAATATTAAAATATTTCTAGTATTTTATATATTATTGTTGAAATTAACAAATTTTATTATGTTTTTATAAAATATATTTTATTTCTATCTATAGAAAGAGAATTAATTCGAAATTAAGAAAATTCTATAACAAGAAAATTAGAAGTATTTTATTAAGTAAAAAGAATATTCTATCTTAGAAAATATATAAAAATCAAAGAAAAATCTTAATTGTTATCGAAATCTTTTAAAGAAATTTTATTAAAACAAGATATAAAAATAGTATTTCAATTTTAATTAATCGAAAATTAAAATTGTTCAAACAATATATTAAATAACAACTCGAAAATCTTTATAACAAATTTAATAAAATATACTTTATTTATTTTTAGATTATTAATATTTTTCTATTTTGTTATAATTATTTTTTTCTTTTTATTTTTTAGAAAATCTAGTTGTTTTTTTAGTTAACTTAGTTTTGTATATATATTGCGTATTTTTTTTTTAAACGCATTTGCTCTTTATAAATTTGTTCAATTAATATAGAAGAAATTGTCAAATTACAATTACAATTAAATTATATATACTTTGTATATTTTTTAGAATTATTATTTATACAATAGATTTTACTAGATATTGTACAATTATAACAAAAATATATTGCTAAAGATACTAAATTTAGAGCGTCGAGAAAATCTTTCTTTCGAAAGAAAAAATTTTTGATATTAATTTTTCTTAAAGATATAGTAAAAAGATATTAAGTTTCGAAACAAAACTCTAAAAAAGAAAAATAGTATTACAAACTTATTAAAACTATATTAGTAGTTTAGATTCTATATTGTTTGAACAAATCTATTATTATATTTATTATACTTAAGAAGCGAGCAATCTAAGTATAATATTTGTTATATTCGACAAGCAAATATTGCAAGCAATTATGTTTGTATTGCTCGACAAGCAAGCAAAATAAACAATTAGTATTTTCTTAATATATAGAAAATAGAATACAACTCTCTTATAGATTGTATTTAATTTATTATAGATTTTTACTTATTATTATTTTAATTTATCAAATCTTTTTAAGATTTATTAAATATAGAAATTGTTTATAGTTGCAAACTCTTGTTATCAAGTAATTGTTTATATTGTCTAAAGACGTCTACAAATCTTTTCGAAAGCACAATTTATTCTAATATCTTTGTAGAAAGTACTAGCGTAACATTTATATTATATACAAAAAACTATTTTTTACTTTTTCTCTATTTTTATTCTAATTTAGTTATATATTTTTTGTAGATTTAATTTAATAAAATACTTTGTTTCGAATAATTAATTTTAAAGTTTATTAATATTAAGTAGTAAATATCGATTCTTAATTGTAATATTATTTAATTTTCGATAATTAATATATAGATAAAAAGTTTTATTTTTTTTAATATAAAAAGAATTAAGTATCTTGTCTATAATTAGAATTTTTAATAATTTTTTTTTGTTTTTTGCTAAATATTTGCAAAATGTTTCGAACTTTTTTTAAATAAAATATAAATAAATTTAAATATAAATTGCTTATTTAATTTAAATTTAAATTTGTAATTTTACAATTAAAATTTAGAGAAAATCTCTATTGTTTTTTTTTCTTAAAATAAATACTCTTAATTATTGTATATTTATAATATATATTTTAGCAATTTCTTTGCTATATTAAATAGTCTAAGATTTTCAAGAAATTTGTATTTTTTTTTATTTACTTTAATCTTGTAATTTAATTAATTTTTGTTAATATTTGTTAAATCGAACTTTGTTAAATTGTTTTTTTGCAAAAATACAAATTTGCTATTTGCAATTAATTTTCGATTTAAACTTTTATTTGTTATTAAATATTATTAATATATAGATTAAATATAAATTACGTAATTATATTGTGCAAATCTAAGTACTTATATATTTTAATTAATCTTTAAATTGTGCTTCTTTAATTAAGATATTTCTAGAACAATATTATAAATAATTATTTTTACTATATTAAAGATTAATTTCTTGTAATTGTTATAGTCTTAGTAGACAATTGTTTATCGAGATAAAATTAAGATAAAATTGCTAGTTTATCTAGATAGAAGATGCGATAAAGATTATTGCTATATATTTAGACAGACTTCTCTTTATAAAATTTAAGCATCTTTTATTTATTTTATTAATTTAATAGCTTTAATTATTAGATTTGCAATACAATATTATTGTCTATTTATTTATTAGTATCTTGTTTTTCTAAATATATTAGTTAGTATCTTCTAATAATTATTAATAGAGTTACAAAAATTGTATTAGCTTTATAGTTATTTTAATAACTTTATATTTTTTATTAAGATTCTTGTTACGATATTTTTGCTATATGAAGAAATTTTTTATCGATATAGTAATTTTTATTGCGATTATTTTACAAAAGTATTAAAATATTATCTCGACAATAGCAAAATAGCTATCTTAATAATATTTTTTTTATATTTGCTTATTTGTACTTTTTAAATTTATAACTACTTAAAGATAGCAAATCTACTCTATTCTTTTATTAAAATAGAATTTATTATTATTAGTATTGTCGAAAAACGTCTTTGTTTTGTTGTAGTAAGAAAATCTACAAATTGAATTATACAACAAATACAATTCTTCGAACTGCAATTATATTCTATTAAGTAAATTGTTAATCGAAATTAATTTATCTTAAATATTAAAAGCTTTGTTGCAAAGTACAATATTTAAAAAGTCGAAGTTAACACTAATAGTAAAAAATCAAATATAATAACATTATCTAGAAAGAATTATTCTATAGATACAATTTTAATTTATATATCTTTAATTTTACAAAGAGAGTTTTACAAATACAAGTATTCGAAAGATTCTTAATTTGTTAATAAATTTGTTCTATTTTTTATAGAAAAATCTATTGCAAAAGAAAATTCTTCTATAAGTTAACAAAAAAAATTCTCTATTAGCAATTCTTTTACAAGTTGGAATTTTCGAAACAAATTTATATCGACACTATTGTTTATTATTATGCTAGACATTTTTTAACAAAATATCGATTTTTTTAAGTAGTATTAAAATGCTTTGTAGAATCTTATTAAAGAAGTTTGTGCAATATTTAATTTAATTAATTTTGTCGATCTTGTTAATTCTTCTAGTATTGTAGAAACTACAAAAAATACTAATTCTAATAGATAAAATATTATTAGAATAGAATTCTTTAACTTTTATCATAACACTAAGATTGTTGTTATTGTCTCGATAGTAAAATATATTAAAAAAGATATTTATTTTCGCAATATATATATCTTTATAGAGCGTTGTAAGAATATAGCAACTATTAAAAATTTTAAAATAATTAAAAATAATCTTTATATTTGTCTTTGTAATATTGCTTTAGAATAATATATCTTTATATTGTTAAAAAAGCAAAAATTCTTTGTTAAGTACAAAAATAATATTGCTTATTAAACAAAAGTCTTAACTAAAAGATAAAAAGAATTCTTTTTTACAATATTAGCTACAATTACTTGTAAGCAATATACTATAAATAATATATATTATTATCGCAAATCTATAGAATTTGCTTATATTATTACAAGAGTAATTAGATTTGCAAATATATTAATTTACAATTAAACTTATTTAATATACAACAATCTTAATTTAAAATTTTGTTAAAATCTAAATTTATCTATCGAAGCAATTAATATAAATTTCTTTCTTAATAAAATAAAGATTAAGAAAAAAATCTAGTAAATATTAAATACTAGATATTGCAAAAATATAGTTTATATAATATTTGCTAGAAATTAGCGCAATCTAAACAACTTTAACAATTGTTTTAATAATATAATTTAATCTTATAATTAAAATTAATACTATTAAAACAATTATAAAAACAATAATAGCGCTATAAGAATAAATAACAATACTAGTAGAACACAATTTGTTTATTTTAGCTCGCAATCTTTGTTACGCAATTAATTTTCTATATTTTATTAATTTTAATCTTTTGAATTACAATTTCAAGTCTTATTTTATTAGAATTGTGCTTATTAATTTCAATAATTTTAATAGCAAAGATAGCTATCTTAGTAGTTTAATAATTATTAAAGCAAATTTTAGAATTAGATTTAAATTACTTTGTTTAGTTAAAATTAGCTATTTAAAAATATCGATTAATTTATATTATTAAATCTTGCAATAAACGCATTTGCTTTATAGCAATCTTTCTTTTATTTTTTTTTAAAACTACAATAATTAAGTTTAGTTTTAATATTCTTGGTATTCGCAATAGTAATAACAAGCTCGTATATATTACAATAAAATAGATAAAAACAAGAATCTTGATTAAGAGAATAATTCGAATTATAAGAAATCTAACTATTAGAAAGATAAAAAATACTATATTAAGAATAATATTGCAAAAAAGCAAAACTACAATATTGAAATCTTCTTTCTTTAGATTTCTAAGTTACAATTAAGAGACACAAAATGCAAATAGTATAGCATAAAATTCTCTTTTAGAAATAAACTTTATTAATATCTTTGCAATTGCAAAATTAACTCGACAAAGAAAATAGCTTTTATCGAAACAAACTATAATAAAATTATTATCTTAATAATATATTATAGCGTTTTTGAAATTATCTATTTAGAAGTATTTTTTAACAAAGTACGAAATCTAGAATTTTGATTGTAATATTATGTTACTATTAAGACTTCTATTGTTGTTGTCTAGAATAACAATATTGTTCTAGATAATAAAAAAGATAATAATAATATTATATTAAATTTCGAATATATAATATCGATAATTAATTGCAAATTCTTGTATAAGCAATTAATTATCGCAATTATTAAATATTTTTCTTAATCAATTAGAGTTCGAGATATCGAAAATATCTATTTCTTATTATTAAAATATACTATTCTAGAACTATCTATTAGCAATAGTCTAAACAATACTTTAATTTGCGAGAAGTTTTAGAAACAAATATATATTGTAAACAATCTAAAGATTAATATATTAATAGAATTAAATATTTTAGATTTTTAAAAAATATATCTAGATTACAAATACAAACAACTTATTATAGACAATTGCAAAAAAATATTTGTTTCAATAAAAGTAATTTTGATTAAAAATAAGATAAATTAAGTAGTATAAACTCTTATAGTAATTACAATTTTATTGTATAGCAATACTATAATTTTAGTACGTCTACGCAAAAATATATATCTATCTTAGAATTGCAATTTTATATTTGTATCTTATTAGCAAATATCTAATTACTTCAATTTTAAAGACAAAATTCTCTCTTATATTATTAATATCAATTTGTTTATAATATAAATAAACAACATTCTTATTTAATCTATTAAGATAAACAAAAATTCTTATCTAAATAGTCTACAAAATACAAGAAAGAAAATTGTTATATAATAGTTTTAGAATACTTTTATCTAGTTGTTAACTCTAGTATTTCTACAAAATTCTAAATAAAAAAAGTTTTTAAGCTAGATATAAGCGCTTTAATTGCATATATTTTTACGCTTATAAAATCTAGATTATTTATCGAAATATCTACGTTGCTTATAGCAATATTCTTTATCGCTATAGAAGTTAAATCTATCTTTATTAAAATATTAATCTTAGTAACTTAAATATTTATAAAGTATATTAATTTTAATAACGTTACCTTTTATAGTATTATCGAAGTCGATCGAAAACAACTTATTGCAATAGCAAAAGTCTTTTTTCTACTATAGCAAAATATCGATTGAATTGTCGATCTACTAAAATTGAAATAAATATCGATTACTTTAAAATTGAAAATTAAAATTAATATTGCAAAAGTTTATTCTCTCGATTTAGCAAATAGAGAATTTCTCGATTAAGAATTTAACAAGCTGCACAATTAAAATCGCATACAATTTACTACTTAGTTTATCAGATTTAATTAATTTGTCTTTGTAATATAAAGAACTATAAAATAGATAGAAAAACAACAACAAAAAGATCGAGTTATTGTAGATATTTGCAATTTAAACAAGATTACTATTATCGACAACTATTTGCTATTACTACAATCGAATATTACTTTACAAATAGCAAAGTATAGATTTATAACAATAATAAATATTACGAGATTCTTTTATCAATAATTTGTTTGTCTAGATAACAAAAATAAGTTAATAATAGTCTCTTATTGTAATTAAGAGCAATTTAATGTTACAACAATAAAATTCAAAAATTTAGTATCTTACGTACAACAACAGATTAATAATTTTTTCGATCTTATTGCAAGTATATTAGAGTCTATATAAACAATATAGTAATATTCTTTAAGATCTTAAAAGAGTACGTCGATTATCTACGTACAATCTTTTATCTATTAAATTTCAAAAAAGTTATATTGTTTTCTAAAAAGTTACTTTTAAACTACTTGTTTGTTATCTTATTAAGACAAAAGATAAATATCTTTAATCTTATTATTTTAGTTAATAAAATTGCAACTATTAAAGATCTAGATTTCTTATATAAGTTAGTTAATCTAAAATTATATCTTAATCTAACAAGATAATTATAAGAATACGTTGTATACTATATTTAGAAAACAAAAGAACTTTAATGTTACAAAATAATATTGCTTAAATTATTCTTGTCAAACAAGAATTATATAAGAAAAATCTACAATTAAAGAATTGTATTAAAATTATCTATTGCAAAAAAACTAAATTTCTATTAACAACTCTAGAAGTCTTTTGAATATATTAAATTTCTTGTTTACTTTAACGCAATTGTATTCTTTATATTGATATAGATATCTCTAAGCAACATAGCTTCGATACTATAATTTATTATTTTAAGAAAGATGTCAATCTAGAAAAATTATAAAAAATTAATATAAAATCTATTTTGTTTCTTAGTCGATTACTTAATTTCGCAAAAACACAATACTAGTCTATCGAGCTAAAGATAGTAGATTTAATATAAGTAGTATAATGCGTTTAATATATAATCGAGATAGCTTTTGCTACTACAATTGTCTTTACTAACTATTTTGTCAATTCTTCTATAGTGCGTTAAATTACGTTTAGTTTAAGCAATACTAATAAACTTAATCTACGCTTAGTATACGCGTTTATCTATCTTAGTTAAATTCAATTAAATATAAAATATTGTTTTGAAAAACAATATATTATTTCGAATATATTTTCTAGATTGCTTGCTGTATCTACTATAAGAATAGATATTAACAATTCGAGAGCACGCATTAAATATAGATATCTATTACGAAAAAATCGAGAATCTTAAAATATCAAATTAGATATATGTTTATTAAGATATCTTAATTGTTATATTAACAAACTTTAAACAACGTTTGCTCGACAGATATATTAAGAAGAAATTCTAACAAAATCTAATAAACAAATTAAGAAGCTTAAAAAAGCAAATATCTTAAAAATAATTACTTTCGAAGTAAATATCTAATAATAACAATTAGATTCTTAATAATTATAATAATATTAATAGATCTAGAAATGCTAAAGAATTTAATCTAATTTTATAAGTACAAATTTACAATAATTTAAATTATTGTACTTCTAATTAAAACAAAATTCTTTTTAATAATATTTAATTGCTAATTCGAAAAAGATTTCTACTTTTTTTTGAAATTAATTGTATTTTTTTTTTATAATTTTTTTATATAATTTGTTGTTAAAATCGATAATTACTTCGATAAAATCAAATATATTGCTAAGAATTTTTTTATTATATATTATTTTATTATTTTAAATTGTTTTTTAAATTTTGTTAAAATATTGTTATAAATACAATATTATTTTATTTAATTAAATTAATATATTTTAAAAATTTAGTTGCATAATTTGTTGCAAAAATTTGTTAAATTAAATACTAAATTACTTTTTTTGCAACTTATTTTTTGTTAAATATTTTAAAAATTATTTGAAACTCTTTTTTAAAATTGTTAAAATTTATAAATATTATATAAAAAAAAATGCTATTAATTTTTAGATATTTTTGTAAATTTAATTTAAGTTAATATTAAACTCTTTATTTAAAAAATATTAATACAAAAATTGTCTTTTAGTTTACTAAAACAAAATAAAAAATAAAATAGATATTTATTTGTAGAAATTAGTTTTTTAAGTTAATACAATCTTTATAATAGATATTAAGTTTGTTAATTTTAATCTTGTTGTCTTTTATAATTAATAATCGATATAATACTAATAAATTAATATTCGAAATAGAGATACGTTAATCTAATATAGATATTCTTAAAATATTTAAAATATTATACTAATACTTTTTACAAAAATATTAAAAATAATTATTTTATTAAAAAAATTTGTAGATATCTTTAAGTAATATTAGCAATTATTTAATTATAAGAGTTTGTAACTTTTAAGTAATTATAACAATAAATTAAGACTTAAGATAAATTAAATACAATTTATAAAAAAGTTATATCTTGTTTTCTATATACTAAGAAAATATTAGTTATTTGTTTTGTTTATTTATTAAATATAGCAAATATAATTATTTGTAATATTTGTTTGTTAAGTATACTAAATATTATGCTCAAGATATTTGTTTCTCGAATATATCGAAAATAATAGTATATTTGCTTTAAAGATATAGAATTTAAATTACTAATATAACGTAAGTAAGCTCGTAATACTTTATATATAAACAATCAAAATATATAATAGCAATATATTATATAGTTGTATTAGTATCAAATTAGAAATATCTTAATTTTAGTTAAACTTTAATATATAATAATGCAACAACAACTTGTTAGTTGTTTGCTCTTGTTGCTTTCGAAGCAAGTTATAATATAGAGAAAGTAGTAGTATTAATATTGCGTAATATTGTTGTTGTGTTGTTGTATTATTGTCTTAAAGATAGATTTTTAAGTAGAAAAGTATATTGTTTGCAACGTTTGCTTAAATATATATAGCTAATTATATATAGCTAGCATATAATATAACGTTTTAATACAAAAGAGTATTAATATTAATAGATACAAACTAATCTTTAATTAAGTTGTTAAGTTGTTAAGTTGTTAAGTTGTTAAAGATATTAAGTTATATATTACGCTAGTACTTTCTTCGAAGATATTAGAGTAGATTGTGCTATTAAAGAGATTTGTAGATATCTTGAAGCAATATAAGTAATTACTTAATAACAAAAGTTTGCAACTATAGATAGTTTCTATATTTAATAAATTTTAAAAGAGATTCGATAAATTAAAGTAACAATAAGTAAAAATCTATAATAAGTTAAACACAATTTATAAGAGAGTTGTATTCTAAGTTTTCTATATATTAAGAAAATATTGTTTGTTTGCCTTGTTTACTTATTAAGTATAACAAATATAATTGCTTGCAATATTTGTTTGTTAAATATATTAAATATTATATTTAGATTGCTTGCTTTTTAAATATATCAAATATAATAGCAAGTTTGTCTCTAAGATATAGAACTTAAATTATTAATATAGCTTTAATAAGTTTATAATAATTTTTTTTTTAAAGTTTTTGTCTCGAAACTTAATACTTTTCTATTATATCTTTAAGAAAAATTAATATTAAAAATTTCTTTTTTCGAAAAAAAGATTTTTTTGATACTTTAAATTTAATATCTTTAACAATGTATTCTTATTATAATTGTATAATATCTAATAAAGTCTATTATATAAATAATAATTCTAAGAAGTATATAAAATATATATAATTTAATTGTAATTATAATTTGACAATTTTTTTTATATTAATTAAACAAATTTATAAAAAGCAAATATATTTAAAGAAAGAAGTACGTAATATATATACTAAGTTAAGTTAACTAAAAAAACAACTAATTTTTTTAAAAAATAAAAAGAAAAAAATAATTGTAATAAAATAAAAAAATATTAACAATTTAAAAATAGATAAAGTATATTTTGTTAAATCTTTTATAAAAATTTTTGAATTATTATTTAATATATTGTTCGAATAGTTTTAACTTTTAATTAATTAAAATTAAAATATTGTTTTTATACTTTATTTTAATAAAATTTCTTTAAAAGATTTCGACAATAATTAAGATTTTTTTTTAATTTTTATATATTTTCTAAAATAATTTTTTTTTTTTAATCTCGAATTAATTTTTTTTTTGCAAATAGAAATAAAATATATTTTATAAAAATATAATTAAGTTTGTTAACTCTAATACTAAGACATAAAATATTAAAAATATTTTAGTATTTTTAAGTAAATCGAGTTTGTAATTAATTAATTTCTTAATTTTTTTAACAAAAAATAATTTAACTTTAATATAATTTAATTTTTTGTTTAATTTTTTTGTTTTAAGATTTTTTATAAAAAAATATATATATATTTTTTCTTTTAGTTAAAATATTGTTTTTTGCTTTTTATTTTAATATTTAATTAATTTTTCTTATATTTTTCTTATATTATTATATATCTTTTTTAATATTGTTACTCTTTTAATAGCTAATTGCGCAAATAAATATATATATTCTTTTTTAAAAAGATTTAATTTTTTATTATAATTAACAAAAAATAAAGTTACTTTAATAATATTCGAAATCTTTATATTAAGTACTGATTGTATTATAGATAAAAATAATACTTAATTGCTATAAGTATTGTTAATATAGTATCTTAGATATTACTTAAAACTCTAATTTGTTTTTTTTATTTAATTATTTATAATTAAATAATAGACAATAGATATTTAAAGTTTTGTATCTAATATTAGAAAAAGCGTCTTCTAATAATTAGATATAAAGAGCTTGTCTTTATTATTAATTAATTTCTTAAATATATTGTAATATTATATAAGTCGATTTAATATAAGATATCTTAGTTGTTTTGCAATAAATTTCTCTTTATATATAATAATATATAAGTATTTAATAAGCTTATTAATTATTATTAGTATCGAATTATATTTGTCTTTAGTTGCTAGATTTGTTAATTTAAGTAACTTAGTAATAAAGTTTATTGTAACTTTATTCTATAACAATTTAGATAATTTCTAATATTAAATTTTGTTATAGCTTGTATATATATTATATTTGTTTTGTTAATAACTAAGATATTATTTAATATATATTTTAATAGCTTGTCTTATTTGTAGAAACTAATAATACTAGTATAAAAATTAAAGAATTTTAGTTACTTTTAAATATCTTTGTAGTAATTTGTTATAATACTCTTTTATATATTTGTTGATCTTGTTAATAGATATTTAGAGTTTTTCTATCTTTATAGAAAATTTCTTTATATTATTTTGAAGTATTTGTAGTATAGTATTTAGTTTGTGCTTATTTATTAATAATAATTTGTTTTTATTAATTTTAAATATATTGTAATTAAATAATTTCTTTGTTTTTATATAATTACTTCTTTTGTTAAATATATTTGCTTTATTATTATTTTTATCTAAAATATATTGTATCTTAAACTTATATTATTTTAGTTTCTTTAATTATTGCACTTGTTTTTTGTTTAGTTGTTTAATAGTAGTAAAATATATAAGATTTTTGTAATCTATAAGAATTGTAAATTCTAGTAATTTTTTTATATATACTTTTTATAACTTTAAAAAAACTATTATAGCAAATAGTTTCTTATTATAAATATTATAGTTTTGTTTAATTAATAAAAGTTTTTTCAAAAGATATATTATTAAATATTATGTATTTTTATATCTTTAATTAAAGTATATATTGATAATTAAATTTAATATATTGATTTTAATTTTGTTTAACAATTGCAAATTGTATATTTTTAATATTAGTTTCTTTAAACATTTTAATTTAAGATTTTAAAATGATTTCTTTTTTGTAAATTTTTATAATTATAATATATTTTTTTTTCTAAAATTTGTTAATAATATTATATTTATTAAATAATATTCGTCTCGATAAAATGTCTACTCTTTTCGACTTTAGGTTTGACGTCGATCTCTTTGAATTTGATCGTCCTGTTTGGGGCAAGACGTCTTGCATCGATCGACTTGTCGCTTTCTCTTTAACAATCAAACTATAAGTATCGATCTCTCTTGCTATTTTTTTATCTTTTCTTTATTCTTTCTTTTCAACATTTAATCTCGCTCTTGCAATATTGCTCTCTTTATTCTTCTTAATTGTTAATTGTTCTAATCGACTAATTTGTTTCTATGTAAGATATTTTTATTTATTGTCTCTTTTTGCATAATTTGTCTTACAATTGCACGTCTTTCTTTTAACTTCTACTTTACATCTTAAGCTAATAGTATTGTTGTATCTTCTTATTTGTTGCTCTTGTTTTCTTAAGATCGATATAGATATATAATTTTGTTTAACAAAAAGTTAAATCTCTCTCGATCGACTCTATTTGTTTAAGAATATCTTATTTTTGTCTCTCTTTATTGTTCTTATTTTATTTCGACTCAATTGACTCTCAAGCTTGTTGTAACATTAATTCGAAGTATTTGTCTTTAGTAAAGATCAACAAAGTCGAATCTATTGCATTAAAGATTGCTACAATATAATTTAATAAAAAAAAGATTTTATTGCGACTAGCAATAGTCTTCTCAAATTTGTTTAATTGCGTCGATACAAATCTTATATTTGCAGTAATATAATAACGCAATCTCAAAAGAATTGAGCGTAAAAATAGAGACGCTCTCGAGTTTTACAAAAAAAATAATAATAATAAAGAAAATGCCTTAATATAATTGTAGCAATCTTTTCTTAATTAATAGTATTGCTGTCTAGATTATATTAAAATAGCTTGTGCTTATATACTATACAAAAATAGAGATTTGTATATTTGTATCTTATAGATTTGTCTAGATTTTAAGACTTTATCTTTCTTATTATGCAATAACTATAAATTAACTAATTTTCGACTTCTTTTATTTCTCGAGATTGTCGATCTTTCGATATAATTTTTTCGACAATCTTTTTATCTTGTTAATGCGTCTTGTTATTTAATTCTTTCTCGATTTTCTAGCAATAATTAAAAATAGAAGAGACTTAGAAGAGTATAACTTTAATATAGATTAAATTCTTATATAGTTTGCAACAACTAAAGTAGAATTGTATTAAAAATATAAAGAAAAGAAGCTAAATTATTCGAGCATTTTAATATATAATTAGCGACAAAGATTATCGAGACTCAAATAAGTAATCTAGATTTACAAATTTCAAAAAACAAATTAATTTATACTAGTCTATGTCTTTTGCAAACAAAGCTAAAAATAGACAAAGCTATCTTGTTAATTATAGATAGTATCGAGACGAGACTTTTATACAATATAACATTAATATTAAATGTCTCGGAATTAACTATTGTTTTAATTATTGACAATTGCTTAACTAATAAAATACAGAGATATTAAACAAAATTACAAGAGACTTCTAAATAAAATCTAAAGTTTATTGTTTATTTAAATTGTCTTTTCTTCTATCTTCTTTTAAACAATTAATTATTTTGATTCTTATAAATATTAAGTAATAAATAATATCGAATTTTGGCAATTGCTATTTTCTCAAAGAGAAATATTTGTCTTTAAAGATCAATATATTTAAAAAAGAAATATTCGAGTTTTGTTTATTAGCAATAATGCTATTTTTGCAAGACTCGATTATTGAAACGAAACTTTGCAAACTCTTAATATTGTACAAGTTATAAATATAACAATATTAAATAAAATAGATTTTGCTACGCAACAAGTAGAGCAAGATATTAATACAAAGTAACTAAATTTCTTGCAAGTATATTGTTAGTCTATTAAGTTCAAATATTTGCAAGAACTTGCTTTTATTTATAGATATAACAAACAAAAAGAATTGTTAAATTTTAGTAACTTAAGATTAAACAACTCTTAAAATAAATAGCATAATTTTTTTTATCTAATTATTGTTGTTTATAACTTTTAGATAATTCTATTTTATTAAATAAGAACAACAACAATAATAGCAAGATTAACGCTAATTTAGAATCTATTGACACTAAAAAAGCTAAATATAATTAACGACAAATCGACTTAGCAATAGATTATACATACAATAACTTGAGCACTAAGCAATCAAATAAGAAACAAGACATATCTAAAACTTAATCGACATCTATAGCAAGCTCGAAAGCTAAATAGAATTATTAAAATCTTTGTTCGATAATTTTATAACTAATAGATAACGTCGATCTAGATACTTTATTCTTTATAAAAAGATAATTAATTTTGTCTTAAATTGTTCTTTACTTTGCGATATTCTTTTTTTATTAATATACAATAAACAAATCTTTGAGTTAAGCAACAAGTCTTGCAGCAATATAAAGTCTAATTACTTAATCAATAAGAAAAAAGAAGATAGATACAAAGTTAGAAACAAAAAAACTAAATAAAAGAATAAAGAGAAATTTAATAGCAATCGCAATAAGAGCAAGACATCTTTGCTATCTTCTATAAAGAAAAGATATAGATTTGTTGTTTATAAGAGATCTTTGTTGCAATAACAAATTAAACGTTATTGTTATTTGTTATCTTATTAAGATAAAGTTATCGATAATTAAGATAAATGTAAAATGCGCATTTCTAATTTAAGAAATAAATAATTGTCTAATATTCTATAGATATTTCAATTGTAGTCTAGAATCAAAATTAGAACAACAATATTCAAAACAACAATATTTCTTCTGCAAGATATAGTATAAACAATATTCTCTTATACTTAGATTAATTGTTAAGTCGAATTTCGATTCCAACTTTTAGAATCGATTCGACTCGACAATTTCAACTCTAGAAATCGACTCAAAACTTAAGTCGATTTCTAATATTTTGAACACAAATCGACACAACTCGAGTCGATTTTCAATTCCAATATTAGGAATCGAATCGAATTGTCAAGAAACCAAAAAATTGCGTTATTATGTCAAGAATTACTATTTTTAAAAACAAACTTTAATTTTTAGTTTTTTAGACAAATTCTATAAATTTAAAATAATTATTAATTAATTGTAGAAAATAATAATGCATTACTATAATGCATTATCTATATCTATAAGTGTTATAAATACTATTTAAATTTTTAAATATTAAAAAATCAATATTAATGCATAATTTGTATCTATAGATCTATAGATGCTATTTAAATTTTGAAATATTAAAAAAATAATATTAATATATAATTTGTATCTATAGATGTTATAGATACTATTTATTAATTATTTAATTATTTAATTTTTTAATTAAAAGTCTTGGCAATTCGAGTCGATTTTTTGAGTCGAATTTCGATTCCAATTCTAGAAATCGAATCGAATAGTTGGTTTCGATCTTAGAAATCGAATCGACTTTTCGATTTCAACTTTTGGAATCGATTCGATTCGATTTGGATCAAATACTCGACTCGAACTCGATAACCCGACCTGACGCGATCAGTCTACTTATACTCTTTTCGATTCTCGAAAGTCTTGTTAGCTTCTGTATTGTTACTAATTTTGGAACAATCTCTACTTAGAAATAACGTTGCAAGATTAATAACAAATTAGACTATTTTGTTATAGATATAGATCTTAACGCTTTTTACAATTATTAAGTCTATAACAATTACAAACGCAATTAACAACTTGTATTTTAAGCGCATAGCAAATATTGCAAATTTGAACAAAAATAAAGAGAAACAAATATAGAAAATTATAAGAATTTTTAATACAAGACTAACAAGAAAGAAACAAGAATATAAGATACGTTAAGAAGATATATAGTTGCGCAAAAGCAAATTAGAAAACATACAAAAATTGCTACAAGAATTCGAGAGAAAAGATCGAACTTAAAGTAAATACAAACAAAACAAATTAACTTGTACAAACAAAAATCAATAATTGTCGACTACTTTGTTCGCAAAGAAGATATATATATTTTTGATTCTATTTGTAGTAATAAGTTCTTAAATTTCTATTCTATCAATACAACTTTCTTGTCGAAATCAATCTTACTTTAGACTATATTATTCTCTACTATATTCAAATAAAAGATAAAGTACTAGATATATTAATTTTTTAGATTGTAAATGCCAATAGTAATTACGACTCTATATATTATTTGTTAACTAATATAATTGCACAAATTAAAAACAATTACAATATATATAGTACGACGTAGACTCGAAGCTTAAGAGTAGCTATAATTAATAACAAGAATACTACAATAAAAACAAGACAATTAAGATTAACAATAGTAATATATAATTTACAACTCTATCTATCTAAGCTTGACATCTCTATAAATAAACAAACTAAGCAATTAATTAGACAATCTCTTAAACGTAGAGACAATTGTAAAATTAATAAAGATTTAACTTTATAAGTAGTTTACTAAGATAATTTGTTTATAGACAAATAGAGCAGTCTTCTATCTCGCAGCAAATTAGTTCTATTGCAGCAATCAATCTGCAGACTTATCTCTTGCTTATTAGTAAAAGTAGATTACAAGTTATTTAACTTGCAAGATTACTTCTATTTGACGTCTTAAGCATAGCTAGAAGATAACAAACTATTAACTATTTGTTTTATTGGCGCGAGCTTAATGCTAAGCGTTATAAACATTATATTTAACAATACGTTACGTTAATAAATATAATTGATTTCTTAATATTCTTTTAATATAGTCTCTTCTTAACGTTTGTGTTCTTGCAAGAAGACAATGTCAAATTAATTTTACTTAGAATAAAAAGTTATGCAAAGTATAAAGTTGTCGTCTAATAAATATTTTCGCATATTCGTCTTATAATTAAATCTCTAATTATTTGTTATAGAGTTTGTTGAGTAGCTTTATAGATTATAGAACTCTAAACAATAATTTTTCAACTAAAATAAAATGTATTGTCTCAAAGACTTACTTTGCATTTAACAATTTGCTTTGTTGTCTATTTATTTGCACAAATTTCTTTTACAATTGTGCGCAAGATCGAGCAAAAGTAAGTAAGATCTTTTATTTTATAACTCTAAAGTTGCAAATCTTCAAATTAAATATAACTAAAGAAGTAAAGAAACTACTAGAATCAAAATACAATACTTAAGCGTTTTAACAATTTCAACAATGTATCTTCTAAACGCAAAGAGACAATATTAAATTAAAATACAAAAAAGAAATCTAGATCTAACAATAGTTGTAACTACAACTATATTAATAATAACAAGCTTTTAAACTTAATAGCTATACTTGCTATTACTAGCGAGACGCTTTAACGTCTTGCAAATATTGCGCAATACTTCAAATTATTCTTTAATTACAATATCAATATAATTAAGAAAATATATAGAGAGAAGATAGACAAAAAATATAAGATTCGAAGACTAATTAAGTTGTTAGAAACACTAACTTATATTAAGAGTAAAAAAATAAAAAATCTTTAATATAAGAATAAGAAACTAAGAGTTAAGCAAGAGACTTGCACAAAAAAGAGAAAAAGATATTATACAATATAGATAAAGCTAAAGATTCAAAATGTTGTTGCAAAAATAGATAAAGAGAAATTGTATAAACGCAAACTACAAAAGAAGAAAGAAAAATCTCAAAAGCAAATAAAAATAAAAAGAGCAAAGATCGAAACTAAAAACAAAAAGAAATTCTAGAAGCTAAAAGAGCACAAAATAGAGTTAATAGCAACAAACAAGACTTTGAAGATACTTTTATCAACAACTAAAGAGAAGCTAAAAATTAAGAAGACACAATATATCTAAGAGCGCAAAATCTTAGAAAAAAAAAATAAAAAAATATATTTAAAGTTAAAGCAAATAAAGTCCGAGTTTCTTGTTGAGATGCAATCGATTTAATACTAGTACGTATTATTTACTTCTATAATACAACAATAGTTACTTATTGATTTATTTCTAGTGCGAAGAACTTTCAACAAATCTTTGACGCTATTAAAATTCTATTCTTAAAATATTTTTAGATATTGTTAGAACAGACTATAACTATAAGTTAACAATTGCGCAATTCCCTTTTTTAATTAGTTCAAAATTTTTAATATATATTCGAATATAGAATCTAGAGACTATTTATTAAGAGTTAAGCAAATTAACTTTTATCTTTAACTTAACTTCTATTTAATATACCAATATTTTAAAGTTTCTAAAATTAAGACATGTTTAATATATTATTTTTATATGCTTGTGCAATATTATATAGCAATAGTTCTTTCTTAAAAGCAATCTATCAAATTATTAAAAAGTAACTCAATTTTTAAACGCAGTATTTAAGTTACTCTCTAGCTTTAACAAACAAAGTAAAAGCGCATAGAGAATCTTAATTCTACAAGAAATCGATGCTCTTGATAATTTGTTTGCAAAATCGAATTTAATAGAGTTAACTATATATCGAATACTCGAGACTCTTCGACTACTAATTGTTTTGTTCGAGTCGACAAAACTTAAGATGAATCTAATTGACATTATCAAATTATTAGTTACATTGTAAAAAGCTGCACAAAATAATAAGATAGAAATTATAATTAAAAGACGTCTCGATCTTTATAGCAAAGAGAAATAGCATATCGAAGATATTAAGAATTTTGAAAAGATCTTAATTTTATTAGACAAAACAATAAACACAATAAGAATCTAATTACTTTGTCTCTTTTCAATTGTTCTTCAAACAATTACACGAGATAAAACTATAATTCTTTATTAAGATAGTACGCTTTTTGCAAGTTCTTATATTTAAGTTCAAGAAATATTAAAGAAAAAAAAGCACAAACAAGAGTTAACAAAAGCAATAATAAATATTTGTTCGAAGATTAATGTTCGAAGAACTTCTTTTTTAACAAATTCAAATAGTCTTATTAAAGAGAAGTTCTCTAAGACTTAGCTCAAACAATTCTACTATAATTTACATAATAGTAAATATTTTATATATCTAATATATTTTAATTCTAATTAAATAAATGTATTAATATTGTTGCAAACGCTTCTAAATTGCGCACTACAACTCTATAGCTCTCTGTCGAAGTTATTGTTACGCAAGATTGTTTCGAATTAATTCGAATCGAAAATCAAGTTGATTATCGATAGATATATACTCTTTAAATTATACAATATCTTTGTTTCTTAATCGACTTTGTTGTATTTGAGCAAATCTAAAAAAGATATTAGTAATAATAAAATAAAGCTTGCAGACTTACAATCAAATCGACGCTCTATACTTAAAACAATTGTTATCTACAAGCAATAGTATTAAGATGAAGAAATTATTACTAAAAGAGACGCAAAGCAAATCTCGCAAGCAATATCTTATATACTAGAAACTATTCTAGATAAACTTAGATCGACTTATTGCGTGAAAATTAATATAAAACTAGAAGAAGAAAAAAGGTCAACAAATAGATATTAAGTTATCGACATATCTTAATTGAATTTCGCTCTAATTTCTTTTTATATACTATATGTTTTTGTGCGTTTTGCAAATAGTTAACTTTGACAAATCTATATACTTGCAATTATTTCTTCGATCTTTTATGCTTTATATATAGTTAACGTAGATAATCAACTTACTTATTACAACATATATTAGAGCTAAAAATATACAATTCTATACTCTAATTTTGTTCTTAGATTTCTCTATATAGTATTGTTGTCTATAATCTCTTTTGTAGACTTCTAATAGTAAGCAAAGCTCTTATAGAAATAAAATTCTTCTATTTAAAGCTAATATCTATTTGTTTTTGTTATAAGTCGACGTAAATTAAACAGCATCTAAGATTGCACTCTCTTGTTAACTTCGAATACAAAAGTTATCTAATAAAGATTTAAATTCTTTGTCTTTTAAGAAATTGTTCTTATCTAAATTATAAATAATTTATGCGTGTTTATCTTAATTTTCTTCGAGTTATAGATCTCTCTTAAGATCTTTGTATTACGCGAACATATTAAAAGTAACATTGCTAAATATTCTATTAACAACGTCTTCGATATAATTGTTGCGAAATTAGTAATGTTCTTTAAGCGTCGCAGCTTATTATTTATTTTGTCTTGAAACTATAATTACTTAAAGTTCGATCAATTAATAGCAATTGCAAAATAAGATAGTCTATTCTCTTCAACTTCTTCTAAACAAAATGTAGTTTATCTATTTCAAAGATTTAATATATTGTCGATTGTATTAATTTATAATTATACAACAAATATCTTTTAATATTAAGACTAACATCTAATATTACTATTTCTTTAAACAACAATAATAGTATAAAGAGAATAATAGTATTAGAGCAAACAAAGTAGATAGCACTAAATTTCTAAGCGCGTAGAATAAATTTATCTCGATTTGAGATTAAGTAATAGTCTACTTAGATAAAAAATTATAAGACTCTTGTTTAAGACGCTACTAAAAGACTAATAGATAATATATTTTTTAACACAAAGTTTAGAAATTTGCTCGTTTAATTTGTTTAGATTGTTGCAAGTTACAAAAAGAAGACTTTTGAATTTTGTTTAATTATCAAGCAAGCGAAGACTTTTAAATTACTTTTTATCGACTCGATAGCTTTTCTAATATTGAGCAAATAGATTCTTATTAAGTTACAAAGTATTTTAAACTCGAAAAATCTATTATATAATAGAGAAGAAATATCTTTGTCGCAACAACTTAGTATTATATATTGACTAACGTATCTAAATAGTCTTTTGTAGTATTTTTCTTCGATATTTGAAAAACTATAGATACGCGCTATTGCAATCAAAGATAAAAGTTTTATTAAGTTAATTCTATATTTCGAAAACATCAAGATTATAGCAAGCGTTATAGTAGTACAATTCTGTGTAATATCTTCTAACAAGCAAAAGCTTTTTAGAAATTGAAAAATATATAGCAAATTTGATAGCGCTTCTACTTTGTTTACACTAGACGCAAGTATAAGCTTCTAAAGATAGTAATTGCATAATAAAGAACTTACTCGAGAGCTACAATATATTGCTCTATATACTATAATATATAGAAGATCTTGTTGTTACAAATTATAATAGTTTATTACTGTTGTTCGACAATTATCTCTCAAAAGTTCTTTCTATTAATATTTTTACTTTAATTTATTAACGTTTTTTTATTTGTTATATTTAGAATTTCTATCTATCGAGAGAAGAATATAAATACTTAAGTTCAAATTAGACAAAAAAGATATTTTATTTGGTTTGCTTAAAGTCTCAATTACAAGAGAGTATTTTTTAAGATATTCAAGTATTTGCACGTTAATAATCGAAGAACTTCTAAAATCTAATAGTAATATATGCGTTTAATAGATTATTCGCAAATTAAGTTTGTTGTTGTTACTTACTTATTCTAGAGCGTATTTAAGTTAAGAATAGAATTTGTTATAAATTAAGAATGCTTTTCTATAGTATGCATAAAGTTTTAAAATTTGCTAGAGAAGTTTTAAGAGATTATTAGCAATATAGAGATTACTTGTGCTTTTCTTCGCTTCTAATAATAGCTTTGCTTATATTTTATAGCTAGTTGTTGTTGTATTATTGTGTTGAGTAGCTATAGAATATATTCTATTTTTTAATTAAGAAGATTAGATTCTTGTTTGTTTAATAATAAAGTTCTCTTGCGTAGTTATAACAATTAGTACTAGCAACTATTAGAACAAGATAATTAGAATTAAGAGATACAATTATATCGAGAGATCCAAATCTGCCAAGCTATGTTCGAGAACTTATTATTAATTAGTAGTCTTAAGTATCTATCGACTTTCAGAATTTTTAGACTCTCAATTTCTAGCAATATTCTCTACTACGCGAAATCGATAACACAACATTATATAGAGAACAAATCTTTGCTGTATTCTCTACTAATCTACAAAGTCCATACGATATAGAACTACTAGTCTAGCTTTATATCTAAGTAATCTTTGCAACTTGCGCAAATTCTATAGTATATATTATTATACTTTCTAGCAACTTAATAGCGTTTTTATATCTTTTTGCATTTTGGCAATTTATATTAACAACGTTTGTGTTTATTATTTGTATATTAACAATAGATATTTGTACAAAAGCTAGAATCTCTCGAATTGATTATTATTGTAGCAAAGAAATGTCTATTTAAGAGCAATAACTACTAAGTTGTCGAACAATATCGAGACTAACTCTATTCTTCTATTAGTCGAAGACAAACGCTAAATATATTGTTTTTAACTTATTTAATTGTCGAAGAATAGAATTAACTCTTGCGATAAAACACAATATTACTCTTTATATAAGTATTGTCTATTGCAAGATTAATTAATTAAAATTCGAAACAACTATTAATGCTAATTTATTATTGTTGCTTAATATAGCTTAACTTATATATATATAATTGTGCGTTTATTTAATCTCTTTTGCAACGTAAGCGCTATACTAAAAGATATAAAACTGCAATATCTAAAGATTAAGTTAGTCTTTGCTGCAAGACTACAAATAAATTAGAAGATTATTAATTTGTTTAACGCATTTTGCGATTGCAATAGATATATATAAGATATAGACGACAACAAATAAAAACAAGACTATTAAATTGCGTTGTTGCAAACAAGAAGCGAAGCTACTATTATTACTAATATTATTATCTATTACTATTACTATTTTTTATTTGTATAAGTTTCTTGTTATTTGTTTCTTAGAATATATATCAATCTATCTATACGCACTAGTCTAGTTGTGTTATATTATAAAGTTGTTTAGTTATAGACTCGCATTCGACTTATTTTATTAATACTTAAATTCGAATATCTATATTCTATCGAAACTCTTTTAGAACAATTAATAAATATATTTGCGACAATAAGAGCTAGAGATAAGAGTGCTTGTTAAAAGCTTAATTAGTATTATCGAAATCAAATTTAAATTTTGCGTTCAAATTAATAATTAATTCTAAATAGAATATAGATATCTTAATATTGTAATATACAACTAACGTATAAGTTGCAACAATTATGTTTTTAATCTATAATAAATTAATAGTTAACATTAACAAATTTAATTAAATTTGATAATAAAGATCTAATCTCTTAACTATTAAGATTCTTTCTTGCCAATTTGTCGAGATCTTTGAGATTATATTTTATTGCTTCTTTAATTGTTATTGTCTTTTTTAAGAAGCTTACTAAGACTTATCTTCTTATATTGAGACTTAAGAAATTGTATCTTATAGTTAACGTAATTCTGCTTCGAATTGCGTTATCAAAGTTTCTAATTTAATTAATTGTAAGAAATATAATCTCTTAATTGTATTTAAGCTTTCGAAGAAAGATCGAAATTCGAACGTTTTAATAACTGTCGATAAAGCGCGTTTGCACAAATATATCTACTTTATTTAAAAGCACAAACGCTTTTCAATAATAAGCAAGCTAAGAGATGTAAAATAATTGATTCTTTAGCGTCTTCGAGTTATAATCTAGCTCTTCAACAAATATCTAGACAATTAATATACTCTACAATATTAAACAAAAGAGCGCATATTATATAAAGTAATTGTTTTAGATGTTTTAACAATCCTTCGACAATTAAAGTCTTATCGACTCTAGAAGAGCTATTAAATCAAATATTAACGCAAGAATTTTCAATTAAACGTTGTATATTTTATTATAAGAGCATAATTAGATCTTGTCTCTTTCTTATTACAAAGTTATTAAACGTATAATCGAATATTTTTTCGAGATAAGTCTTAGCAAGAGCTAGGACAAGCTGCTTTTTTTAAAAGAAAATTGTAAGATTAACAAAAGACAATAAGTTTTAAATAATATTAGAGATATTATTTATTGCAAACTTAATTTCGAAGATTGTTAGCTTATTATCTTATCTTATTATTGTCTAGCAAGAGAAAAAACTTATATTATAGTTTGTTGCCAAAGCTCTACTTGCGCACAATTGAACTACAAAGAAGCAAATCGTCCTTCTTTATTTTACTTAACTTCTTATTATTGTTCTTAATCTTATTTTTTGGCACAAGAGTAAATTATTTGTTATTCAACAATTTTTTCTCGATCAAATCGCTAATACGTAATCTAATATAGTTGGGATTGTTCTTACAAAAGAAGGCAACATCAATTATAATTTAATCCTTGACAAGAATCTCAATTATCTTCTCTTTTTTTATAAAAAAGATATTTTTGTAGTACTAAAGATAGTGCACACTTAACAAGAAAACAAACTGTCGATCTTGTTCTACGAGACTAGTCTTTATCTTGCTTCTGCGCGAATAGTATACAAGAGAAAATGCAACAAGAGTAACAATTCGCTTAATATTGGCAAATTTCGCAATATCTAGTATTGTCAAAACTTCGCCAAAGACAACTTTGTCGAAATCGAGATATTAATACTTTATGTAAAAATATATAATATCAATTGTTATTGTCTTTTCTTCGTCTATATTAAATCGAAAGCATAAGAATTTCTTTGTATTGAAATATATAATATATACGATTGTATTCGATTTAAAGAGAGCTCAAAGCAGTTTGTATATAACTTCTTTATTTTTAAGAAGCAAAATTAGACGAGTTGTTGTTAACGCGTATTTGCTCTTAATAAAGTCTATTAATAAACGAAGATATTTTAGCTTTGTAGTCTTTTAACAAATATTGTTGTTTAATTTAGTTTAATATGCTTTTAATTTTAAAAAGTATTAAAAGAAAAAATTTTGTTCGATCTAGACAAAGAGTGTAAGTTAGAGATTTATACAAAAATACAAAAAGTTATATCTAGAGTTTGTTCTTCCTTAGAAAGATATTATAAATATTGTGTAAAATTGTTCTTAAAATATCTTGCAATTTTTCCAACTTAATATCAATATAGAATATCGAATTCGAAGTCTTCTTGTCTAATATCTTTTAGCAATCAAGCTCCTTATTTATATCAATATACTTATCAATTTGTGCGCAAACAACAAAGACATACTTGTTTAACTTGTTTATTTCTTCTACAAGTGCAAACTTTATAGTCTTATATCAACTTATCTTATTATTTTAGTTGCATTGTAATTAGCTTAACTACATAAGTCTAAAGTAAGAAAAAATATTGTTTGTTAATAGTTTTATACTTTAGCCTCGAAGCGCAAGCTCTCGATCTTGCAAACAAAATATTTTTCTTAGTTACAAAAACTAAGACTTGAACTTTATCTATAAATTTCGTCTTTTAAGCTTTCTTAATAAACTCTATTATTAATCTTTTAAGATTGTCGATTGCAATAAATTGTAAGAAAGATAGAAACGTAGAGCTTCTAAGAGATATAGTTGATAGTTGCGAAGAAACAGATAACTTCGAAGCAATTTCTGTTAATATTATTGTCTTAGTAAAGAAGCAATTTCGAAGAACAAAGATCTATAAGACGAGCGATATAGTTATTTTAAAAGAATGTTTTTATTTGTTTACAAGATTAGCTTTGCCTATCTATTTAGATTGCAATATAACAACTAGGAAATTCTAGATTAATAAGAAGAACTAGAAATAGAGCTTAGAAAAACATTTATATATATCTCTTTTAGAAGTTCAATACAACTTCTTTTTTTCTTTGGAACTCGAATTTATCTCTTGCACAATCTTTTTCTATCTCCACAATAAATACAATTGATCGAAAAACTATTTTGCAAATAAATGCACAAATCTATAAGTATAAATATCTAAATCGATCGACTAGATTCTCTAACGTTGTCTTCCTTTCTAACGTAAGTAGTATTCTAATCCATAAGCGTAGAACTTACACTATCGTATCTAATACAACTTGAAGCAAGTAATATAGTGTAGTTATATATCTATTGCTTGTTTATAAAATCTATATTGTAAGAGATCTAACATATATAAGATTGCTAAGACGCTAGCCTAATTAAGTAAGAGTCTCGCAAAAGACAATCGCATCTTATTAACTTCAATACTTTTACTAAATATAAGTAAACTCTAATTTCTAAGCAAATTAATCAATTGTTAACAAGTAGTTGCTAGGCTTGCTCGTTTGCTTTTTTAGTTTATAAATTATTTATTATTTATCTTGTTTGCTATCTTAATGTAGCATGCCTAATATATCTAAAAATCTTCAAAATTTTATTAACAACAATATTTTAGTAAGATTATCTATTGTTATATTTTTTATAGATATGTATTTCAAAACAATTAAATCTAATTCGATTGTCTTGCGAATTTAATAATATCGAACGTCGATATACTTTGTGCGTCAATAATGTTCTAAATTAGAGATTAAGACAATTGCTTCTTAATTGTCTTTATATAAAAGAACTAAAATCTTAGAAATTGTATATAATTGCATTAATAAGAAGCAAAATTATATTGCTTCTTTGCTTGTCTTTGCAACAACAATATACTTAGCTTCGCAAATAAACTAATTAACAAGATCTTGTTGTTTAGAGCTTTATAATACAACACTATTAAATAGAAAGTAGATTTATTCGTCTATTAAACGACAATTGTTAATTGCTTTAACGAAGTCTACATTTGTATAATTTATTAGACTTTTATTTCTATTGTAGTAGATGTTATAATGTAGTGTTTCTTTGATATATCTTAGAACACAAGTAACTACATAAATATGTATAGAATCTAGATTAGAACAATAACGAGAAAGCATCAATAGAGCAAATCTCAAATTTGGTCGTATTATTGTTATAGCATACATCGATAATCCTATTATTGACATATACTAATAAATAGTATTGATATCAACTTTGTAGAACTTATTTAAAGACATAGTTACGTTAGAAAATCCTAAATCTATAGAAATTGACAATATCTTGCAATCTAATATCCCAAAGCGATCTAATATTGTTTGCAAATAAATTGTCTAATTAAAGCTAATTTTGTTGTTTGAACATATAATTGACATATCTAGATAATGCGAAATAGAGTTTAGATTGCTTATCTTAAAATATACTTTAAAACAATTCTTTATCGACTTTAGATAAATCTCTTTAAAATTAATCAACAATATATTATTAATATAGATATACAAATATATACTCTAATTCTTTGATACAAAAACAAAAGAATCAACAACAATAGACGTAAATTTTAGACTCTTAAGAAAGTTCTAAATAACTTTATACTAGACTTGCGATAATTGTTAAAAATTGTAAAAAGCTTTTTGTAACTCGTATATTAAAGTAGAATTCTTAATAAAATTATTAAGCTAACTTACGTAAATAGCTTTGTTTAGAAAATTATAAAAAAAAATAATAATTATATTTATTTAATAGATATAGAGACTACGAGCTTCTATTAATGCAAATAGAGTTCTAAAGAACGCTAGCTTTATTATATTTGTTCAAATAAAGATAAAATTTATTCTAGCAATCTACTTATAATTGTAAATTATTTATTGTATTTTATATTTAAGAATATTGCTATTAAAATTATATTTAATCTTAAATACTTATTAATTAATAATTATCTTTTAATTGTATAGCAATTTTGTAAGCATTTATATATTGTTCTTAATATATAAGACAATTTTAATCTTTATAATCTTTTGTTATTGCAATTATTTAAATAATCGACAAGTTTTTTTTATAGAATTGCGATTTTATAATTGATAGATCTAATGTTTTTGATACTTTAACACTAGAAAAATTCAAACTATTATTAATAAACAATACGCAAAAAACGCGTATTATATATATATAATCTTCAAATTTATTACGACAATTTAGATTTTTGTAGTTAAAACAATCTATTATTTTAAAACTTTTAGTTGTTTAATTTAAGAGCAACAATAACAAAGCTTTGTTATAGATACGTTTCGATAACTTTAATAATAAAAAAGACTTTACAATAGTATTATTTAATACTATAGAGTTACAAGATGCTAGCAATAAAGTAAATAATAATATAGAATTTTGTGAAATAAATTTATCTTTAGTAGAATCTTTTTGATCTAATTTATTCTAATCTAATATAAACTAATTATTTGTATCGTGTTTGTATTGTTTTTTTTCTTTAATATTATCAAGAGTTTTTGCAGTATTCGAAGTATCTACAAATGTAAAATATCTATTCTAAGAGCGTTAAGCAATACTTATTTCGTTATTATTCTTTTTCGTTCAAATATATTTTATTTTCTTTTTATTAAAATTATCTTTAGTGCATTTCGAAGCTACTAAATTAGATATATAATAGCTAGTCTTTTTATTAAAAAGTATATTGCGTAATAGATAAACTCTTTTAATTTTAAAATTGTAGATCTTTTATTAATTTAGATCTTTGTATTCTACGAGAACATCTTTTTAGAAACAATTATTAAATTTGTGTTTTATTGTTATCTTTGACATATATATATAGAAGCGACATTTTAATGCTTTCAAATTTAAAATATCTAACTTAACTTTATTAATTATCTCAAAAAGTATAGTATCAAATTTGCAAAACAATATTGTAGTAATTCTATTTTATATATAGACAATTGCTTCGATAGTATAATTTCAAAGTCTTATAGATATCTAATATATCTTATAAATTGCACAAATTAAATCGACAATTATATATATATTCTTTTTGATAACGTTATTCTATTGAGATATATATAGAGCGAACAACTTCTATTAGATATTTGTCTTCTTAAACTAGCTTGCAAAGACGTTCCTTTTTAGCTTATTGCTTGCTTGTATATATTTAATCTAATAACTTGTTTGCTTCTTAATTTAGATACAAATTTTTTATAGATATAAAAGAATTTTATTCTTAGTTTTTATAATGTAGACAAAGAATATGTCGAAGACATTATTTTTAATCAATAAAAAATAACGATTGTTGCAAAATATTATAGATAGCAATTCTTTAATATTAATATAAATTTAATCGAAAAATACAATTGCTTTTAATATAGAATATCTAAAAAACTTAAATTGTTGCTTTGCTTTTAAACAAGATTTATATATTTTCTCTAAAATAGATTCTTTAATCTTTATTTTAGTAATTTTCTTTATATTAAATAAAACGTTTTAATAGCTTAAATAAACAAAGCGACAATATTAAATCTTAATATCGATAGTCTTCTTAGATATCTTAAATGTAGAATAAGATTTTTTCTTTTACTAGATTTTTGCTTGCGCAAGTTGTTTAATCTTGCGTAGATTTATTGCTTTAAATATTTTAGATTTTAAAAGATACTATTGTTTAACGTTATTTGCAAAGATTATATGCTAGATATTGTAATCAAAATATGTAGATTGTTTAAATAAAAAGTAGCATTTAATATCTTTGTTTTTTAAAATAGTTATACTAACAAGATTGATTTTAAAATCTAAAACAAACAAAACTTGTATAAGAGTTAAATTATTATCTTTAAGCAATTAAATTAAGCAATTACTTATATCTTCGATAGATAGAATAGAATTATTAGTTGTTTCGACTTTTGCATAGTTGTAACGTAGATTCTTAAAAAAAAAAAAGTCTAAAAATATATATAGTAGCTTCTAAGTTAATAATCTATACAATTTTTGCAATTGCAATAACAAGATAATTAATTTTCAATTTGTAATAAAAAGATTATAAAGAAAGAGAAATAGATATTTTATTAATACGTTTGTAACTTCTAATTATATTAACAAAAGAATTAGATGTTAATTGATTGTTGTTTTTTAAGAATTCTAAGACGATGTTCTAGCAATTTCCTTTATAATTGTGCTTGCAATATTGTTATTTATAATTTGTTTTGTTACAATTGTTATATGTTGCGTCTTTATAACAACATTTGTAGTTTTTGTATATTTTTGAAGATATAGATTGTTGTTGTTGACGATTATTGTTGTTACAATCTTTATTTTTATCGCGATCTTTGCAATTGCAATTTCTATCTTTTTCTTAAGATTCTTTACGTCTCTTACTAGATTTTTGATTGCTAGTATAATTGTTCTTTTGATAATTTTGTTGACCTTTATCTTTTTCTCGTTCGCGTTCTCGCTAATCTTGACCTCTACTATTGCGAACGAAATTGATCTACTTATTTTAAATCTTTTGACAATGCTTCTTCTATTGTAAATTCTAAAAGATTGTATCGAAATTAGATAGTTTGCTATCTTTGTTGTCGCGAACTTGTTAAACGAGATAAATTATCTAGATCTTAAATTGTTAATCAAAAAAATTAACTATCTTAATTACGAAGTAATTCTCGATTAAAATCTTAAGATTAACAATCTTTATCTTTAATTTGCTTAATTAACTATAAAAGTCTACAATATCTTTGCATTTAGCAAGTAATAAATTTTTTATTTTGCTTATTAACTTTTATTTGTTGCTTTAATTGTTAAAAGTGCTAATCTTTTTAAGATAGTTTTATATTTTCTTTGCAATTTAAATAAATTTGAGTTGCAATTAAATAGTTTTATTGTATATAAAATTTATCTTTTTGCGTATCTTTGTATTACGAGATTTTTATTTATTTATTTTATTTGTATTTAAGGTAGATTTTGATCTATTATTATTAACGTTTTCTTATAAGTTTGTATTAAGTAGAGCGAACTTTATATTTTTAAATCAATTTGATTATATCGACAATTCTATTAGCTTTGCAAATATCTATTCGAATAATCTATTATTGTCTTTATTTATATTGCGATAGCATTTAAGATTCGTAAATATAAAAAGAATAATACAAAAGCTATAAATATCGATTTACACTTAAGATAGATTTTCTCAATATATAATTAACTCGTAAATTCTCTTTACGAGTCAATTGAATTACTAATAATACTTTAGTATCTAATATAATTGAAGCGCTTGTTCAATAAAGTTGTTTCAAGCTTATAATTATTTGAAGCAAATAATATAATGCAATTATGCATCTATTGCTTGTTTATAAAATCTATATTGTAAGAGATCTAATATACACGAGACTATCAAGGCGCTAGTCTAATCGAGTAAGAGTCTCGCAGGAGACAATTGTATCTTATTGGCTCCAACAATACGAGTTCTCGCCCAAATATCTCGAATAAAATAAAGTATAATAGATAAAAAAGATACAATTTATTGTGTCTATTTAAATCTAAAGACGTTATTAATATTTGCAAACTTAACTAGATTTGCAAATTTATGCAAGCCATATTTAGATCAACAACACTAAGGAATTTCTCTTAACTTGCTAATCTCGCTTTGTAACAAATTAATTTCTCTTTATCTTTGCTTTTATTTTTTATTTCCTGCAATTGATTAGATTGTTAATTGCTACAAATCTTTTAACAATATCGATAGACTTTGCTATTCTGTTGCTAGAAGCTCTAGCTAGGAAAGTCAAATATATTGTCGAAGCATTCGATTTGTTAAATTCAAATGCTATTCTTACAAAACAACAATATTGCGCTTTGAATTTTGTCAATATATATATCTAGAAAATTGTAGCAAAAGTTGTAGACAAAATTGATTATCTAAAGAAGAACTACGTAAAGTAAATAGAAAAGAAAAACAAGATACTTGCAATCTAGATAGTTTCAACTAGAAAGCATCTTATCGCATATAGGCAATTAAAGAGTTTAGCAATCTTTAGAAGAAACATTATACTATTTTTCGATAGTTCTAAAGATTCTTCAATTGACTTGAGCTCAATTAAGTTAAGAAATAAACTTACTTGTATTAGATGCGAGTAAATTTGTTGTTTAAGCTCTTATAGAATTATCTCTTAAGTAGCAGTTTTTTCTTCTACAATCTAAACAGAAGATTTTATACTAAACTATGCGTTTAAATATCTTATAAAAAACGTAGAATCGAAAGTATTCCAAGTATAATCTATGCAAATCGACAAAATTTTGCGTGCGTTTGTAGCAAAAGAATCTTTACAATAGTTTAATAGCTACAATATATTTCTCGAAAATCAAGTTCGCTTTACGTAAAAATAAGAGATATTATTTTTAACAAATAAGTAGCTCTTAATAATTGTTCGATATTTAAAAAAGATTCAACAATATTATAGAAGCGCAAGCATATTAATAAAGAACAAGAAACAATCTTAATCTAGACAAGTAGACGTAAGCAGAAACTAGTTGTTATTATAAATAAAGTATTACTAACAATATTTATCGAAGAAATTCAATATATGTTCTCGAAAGCGTTAATTAATTAAATATTACTCTTAGATAATCTACTCTTTAATATAGTTCAAACTAGTTATTATTAAAGAATAAAAAGAAGTTTAGAAGAGTCAACAACAAATTGTCTAACTACAATAATTTTCAAGAACTTAATTTAAGATATCTCTATTACTTTGTAAATCTATCTAGAAATAAGAGATCAAATAATTAATATATTTATGCTAAGACTAGACTGATCGCTGGGAACCGAATTTATTACGTGATCGTGTCAAGATTCGGGTTTCGATTCCAATTATTAGAATCGACTCGAGAAAAACTACTATATATAGTATACTAGTATACTATATATAGTAACGTTTATTAATAGCTCGGTTTTCGGTTCCGACTTTTGGAACCGATCCGATCCGAACGATTAGTCTAGCTAAGACTAACTTAGTTATCTTTATCAAATTATCTATAACTCTAATCTTAAAACTCTTAAGAACACAACTCTTTTCTTCTTCGATAATATTTTTGTATTCTTAGTACAGTTTGCTGTTGTTTACTATATTAAAATTATAGATTGTAATTAATTTATCTTTGTCTATTATCTATTTGTTGTAATCTATCGCGGTGAATATATATAATAATAGATTTTCTTCTTCTTTTTTAAGTGTCTTATCTTTACGCTATATATGCAAGTTTAAGTTAGCTTTGTATATATATCGAAGAGATTAATACAATCTAACGTATCTATTCGAATATAATCAACAATTAACAATATATTGCGAAATATATTCGTATTAAGTAGGTCTATTCTATGTTAATTTTACTCCTTTATATCTTGACGTAATTTCTTATTTAATTTTTGTTAAATAAAGTAATTTGTAATTCAAGCTATATGCAAAATTGTAGCTCAATATGCTTGACAAAAGACAAGAACAACTTAATTTGCAAATATTAATAAGATATTGCGTTCAACTTCTTAGTCGACAATTAACAAGAGATTGTAAGTTCGAAAAAGATAAATATAGATATTAAGTAGCAATAAGAGTCGATTGTAGATTAAGAATAGTTGTATACTTCTCTTTCGAGCAACTTGCAATCTTAATCTCTATTTAAGAAGTTCGATAGTATATAATGTTATATATAATCTCAAGCAAAACAAAGGAAGAAATAGGAATTTGCGCAAAGCTACAATAAATATTAGCTAAAGTAAACAATCAATTTTATAGCAGATAAGAGTAGTTATTATCTTAATAGCTATAGATTACTTGAAATGCGCAAAATAAGAAATTGAAAGAAAAAGCCAAGTACTATATACAAAGCTAGAAGAACGCTATTGTTTTAACAAAAGTTTTTTGTGCGTTTTTTAAATTATTAATACGTCAACAATACAAAGAATAAAAAAGATTAATTGTGTTAAGTATTAAAGTAGAATTAATATTACGTAATCTATAACAATCTTCTTTGCAATTAGCAACTTTATCGATATAAGACTAGTAAAGACTTTACGTAATCAAAAAATAAAAGAAACTTCTATTTGAAAATCTTTGCAATGTTCGACTTATAATATCGCAAATCAACTTCGCTTAAAATCGAATAATTAATTTACTAAAAGATATTTACAACAAAGAGGAATATCAATTAACAATATTTTATCTTTCTTGTCTTTATAATTACTTGTCAAATCTACTAGTATCTAGTCTCTTCGATATTAGTCTCTTAGCAATCTTTTATCTTATAGAAGTTCCAAAATTTCTATGTCTCGCTAAATATTTTATTAAGTTCTTTATTTTTTGCGTTTTTAGGCTATTCTTCTTCGCAAATTACTCTCAATTTGTATTCTCTCTTTGCAAAATAACTTGTTCGAGCTTGATTGTTATAAGTAATATTAATTTGAAAGACGTTGTAGTAGAGCTTAGCAATTAAGACGTCAACATTATTATTATATTTCTTCTCGAGAACTTAAAGTAAGAAGTAATAATCTACTAGACAATTGTTTAATCTATTTATTACGCAATCTAAATTATCGATTGCGTTGTCTAGATATTAAATTTGAGACAACAAATATTGCTAATTTAAAGCTCGAAAGATAGAAAAAAGCAAAAATATTAAGTCTTAAGAGCTTTTCTAGTGTCTGCTTTAACTTGAACGCAAATATAAAAGAATTTGATTTTTATAGATTTGTACAATATACTACGACAATTACGTTCTTATAATTAATTAACGTCAATTATTCTTTTTTTAGCGTTAATTTGTCTTTGAGCTCGCAATATCTAGAGTAATAGAATTCGTAATAATTATACTAAAATAAAGTAAAATAAAATTAGAATAATATATTCTATCTAATTTATAAAAGTCTAAGTACTTAGCTTTATTAACTATCGAGAATACAAAGCAAAGCTTATTGATATTCTCTTATTCTTTATATATAGTAAACAAGCTCTATCTATTCTAAATTGTCTCTAATAGCAATGTCGACTATAGCACTATCGAACGCTTTAACAATAAAATTATACAACTTTTCAAATAGATTTAATAGAATTTCAATAAATAGCGCTTTGTTCTTAAGAAGAGAGAAAAGAATATCTTGTATCTTTTTACACAATAGCTTAATATAATCGAAAACTAGTAGAAGTTTGTTTAAAAGTTGCTCGAATTTATTAACATCTATTGCATACTTTTTTCTTCGAACTATCTTCTTAAAGTTGCTTATATACTATTTACTTAACATGCTTTCTTTAAATCTATTAATAGTCGAATATAAAAATTCTCTTTTCCAAACGCAACAAACGCATATTTATAGAAGCACGTAGAAAAATAACTCGAGATTGTGCCAATAAGTATAAGCGACACATTGTAGCACTTAAATTGTTAAAAACTCTATTGTATCTATTTAATATTGTATATTGCTTCTTTTGCTATCGATCTTCTTAACAAGATTCTTATTAATTAATATGCTCGTAAAGCTATTAGTTTTCTTTAAATCAATTATAATAATATTGTTTTTCAAGATATCTTTGTGCAATATTTTTCTATCTTTATACAAAGATTTGTGCGTCTTAATTGCATCGCAAAGAATCTCTAGCAACTCTAAAATTAATCGAAAATTCTAAATCGCGCAATCGATTAACAAGATTATCAAACAATCGAAAATACAATTGTCGAACAAGCTATTATTATAGATATAGAGACTTGTTGTTTGACTATTAATCTTCTTGTTTCGCTTAACTTTATCAAGACTTTAACTATTAAATCTTAATCTTTTGAATAGACTCTCTTTAACGTCGATCGACTTTTGTTTTTTCGAAAAATCTTCAACAATGTCTAGACTACAAATCGAATCAAATAATTAAGAGAGAAGAGACTACAATTGCAAAAAGAAGAATGCAAGACTTAATATAATATTTCGAAAAGAATACAACTTTTTAAATGTTAATCTCTTGTGCATATTTCCAATACTAATAATGCAATAGTAATCAAATAGCTTAACAACTCTCTTTACTTCTCTTTTGTATACTAATCTAAGAAGATTGACTTTCAATTGTTGCTTGTCAAAGATTCAAGAAAATTTAGCAACATATTGCAAATTCTTAAAACTAGAAGTTCTAATACAAAAGCAAAATATATTGCGACACACAATTGTTTATTGATAGATAATAGAAACTAGCTTTAATTGCAATCTTCTCTTCTTGCTTGTTACATCTTTTACGACAATAATAAATCGATTGCTATTATTTTATTTAATAAAAGTGTCAAGACTTAACTCTTCGTTACTTATTATTATATAGATTGCAATTGTACAAATAAAATGCTCTAACTTCTTATAGATATCGAAAGCAATTAAGCTATAAAAATCAAAGCAATCAAATACTTATATCTACATATTGTTTCTACAAAGAGTAAAAGTGTATACGTATCAATAAGTCGATTAACAAAAGAATATATTGCAAACGTATTTAGCAATTTGAAGCAATATTGCTTTTTTGTTCTTGTTAAACTCTTTAAGTTTCTTAATTACTTTAACGTTCTTTCAATTATATACTATCTTCGACAGCTTTTTGTTGTTATACTTAACAAACAAATCGATTTAATATTTAGCTTCGAAGTCTATAAAATCTTTGATATTGCTTATATAATAAATATCTCGCTTATTCAATAGAAACTTATCTTGAAAATAAAATTATTATTTATAGACAATATTTTGTATTAGTAATTAAGGGAAATCTGTCTATTGTTTGTTTGCATATCTTTTTTGCACAATTTTATAGATCTCTTTTGTACATTTAATTTAAGACTTTTTCTCGAAATATTTTGAGAAGAAATTCTTAATATTTTGATATATATATTTCTTTATCTCTTTGAAGATTCTTTCTTCTATTAGTTTCTAAGTTTGCTTATTATCTTGTTGCAAAACAAATAAACTTATAATTAAAATATTATTAAAGAAAACAAAAATACTTGTAGAAGAAGTTGTTCGAGAGACTATAATAATAAGATCGAAGACAATATTTTAAATATTAATATTAAAAACTTGTTTAACAACAAGTTGTAAAAGCGAACAATAATATTTGTAAATAAAGTTGTCTTTTCAAATACGTCTAAAAAGCGCAAATAGTTTAGAAGCTATATCTTTACTCTCGATCTTTAAGCAAAGATTAAATGCAGCTTTATAGTTCTACAAGATATAGAAAAGTTGTAATATTATTTTTTAAGAATTCGAATCGACATTATTAACAACGTTATAATAGAAAAGAGAATTTGACTTGTATTTTTGCTTTGCTTTTCAAAATGTATCTTGTAATTAATTTAGATATTTGTTTAAAGAATGCTTTACAATAATATTGCAATTATTTTGCGATAGATTAATTGTCTTAAGATAGAGAGCGCAAGATCTAGATTATAGTAAGCTTTATATTTGATTCGCAGATTGCTAAACAAGATTGCAGAATATTCGTAAGTTTGAAGTCGATAGCAAAAAGACTAAAGAGATTGAAGATAAAGTTGGCAAAACACAATCTCGCGTCAATCTTTAGAATAACTAATAGACTGTTAAGAGCAACTATTATTCCTGCGCTATACGAGACAACTAATCGGCCCAATTTTAAGTCAAGAAACATCAAACAAACTGCTGCGCAAGCGTAGACGTCTTAATAACAACAACAACATTCGAGCTTTGCAAGCTACTATAAAGACAAGCAGCAAAAAAGTATACTTTCTAATTTTTGTTAAACTCTAGACAACTTATATTTATATTTGATTATTTCTATTTTATAGTCGAGTTTTGTTGATACTCAATAGCTATATTTATCTTTTTCTTAGCTTACAATAATAGAGTCTCTCGAAGTATATATTTGCTATCAGAGCGATTCTTTTCTTTATAGCGCTTTGTCTATTGTTCAAATTACATTCGCATTATAGTTGTAAAAAATATAGTATCTTTGCAAGACAATTTGTTGTCTTCAATCTTATATTTGTTACTAGAACTTCGACTTAAGATTTGTCGACTTCTACTACTTTTCGATCAAACTATACACATAATATAACTTAAAGATAGTAACTTATTCTCTCGTCTAAATTGTCTTTTTCTAGCAATCTTACGTATTTGTCGTGTTTTCTACAACAAAGTCGCGAATATTTTTTATAGAGAAAACGTGTTTCGCGCTTATTGCATTGACGACACAAATAACAATACTACTTTAATATTGCGCGCGAAATTCTTGATTAATATAGTAGATTCTAAGGATAAAGAAGATAATACTTCTAAGCTACTAAGCTTTCTTAAAAATTATTTAAAATTAAAGCATCTTATACTTAAATTCGATTTTAACTTGTTAGAGAACAACAAGCTTCAAAATCTAATATTATACGTGCTTTATAGATACAGCTACTTGTTTAAACTAACAATTTGTTCGACTTTTTAATTTAAAAGAAGTTCTTACAATACAACGCAACTAAAAAAAACAATCGATTTTATAACTATAATACAAAATAATTTCTCAAAAGAGTTCAAGAAATTTAGTAATAATATAAAGAAGAAAGTTTAAATAGCATACTAGAGAATCTATAATTTGAAAGCTAGAATATCAAAGAACAAATTAAAGATATTAGATAACTAATAAGCTATTAAGTGTTTATGCGCTATATTTAGTATTAAATATATTTATTAATTCTATACTAAATTTAAACAAGATTTTAGTAAGTATGTACTTAATAAGATACTAATTGCTCTTTTTAAAGACAATAATTAAGAAAGAAGAAGTTGCTCGATTGCTAGCAACAACAATAAGAAGAAAAGCAAAAGAAAAAAAAAGACAAGTTAAAGAGTATATCGAGCTTATATATTGAGTCTTTTGTCTTAAACGAAGCTACAATTCCTGCAATAAATTCTTGGCTATTATAAATTGTTAATCTAAAAAAATAGTTAATGTTACGTCGATCTTTGCAAAATTAATTTAGATCTAATATCTTAGTCTGTTTATTGCAAATTGTCAAAGAAAATATACAAAAGTATTTGTAATAGCAAACAAAATTAATATTTGAGCTTAATATGCTAGTTAAAGCGAGTGCAACAACAATATTCTAAATACAATCTTAGTATTTTCTATATACAATCTTTACTTAGTATGTATTTCTTACTAAATAAGTAAAACAAATATATATAGATCTAAATTGTAATTCTAATAGCAATAAGATCGAAGACAATTATACAAATTTATCTAATATTGCTATATAAATAGCTATTTTGTGTCTTTAACTTGTTTTTCTAAGAATACACTAGTATCTAATTGCAATATTAATCTTTTTAAGCAACTTAATATTCTATGCAACAATTAAATAAAAGATTCAATCTACTTGCATTTTGCTCAAAATATTGTTAACAAATCTACTTTATTGTTCTTTGTTGTTTGCAAAAGAGCAACTTATATCTTTCAAACAACAATAATATTAATATTATTAATCTTAAGAATTCTCTAATTTTTTGTTGTATTAATATATTATATAATATATTTTTACAACAATTAGAACAAACGCAAATCAAAGATATAAAACTACAAAACTTAGAAAGACATATCTTGTCTAGAAATTGTTATTGTTATTATTTGTTACAATACGTTTTTAATACTTGAGCTATAATTCTCAATATATTGTTGACGAATGCTTGATAAACAAGAGAACACGCAAGAAAGTTAAAACATTAAGATCAACATCTATACTTAGATAGAATTTTGACTAAATATATTACTTAATAACTATCTATAAACAATTGTGCAATAATCAATTATAAACAAATTGCAGTTATAAATAAGCAACACTATTGCGAAGAACTCTATTTTCTCTAAATTATACGCATCGAGAATTGCGTCAACTAGATAAAGAAATATTGTACTACAAAGAGTTATGTTAGAGATATTCAAAAGAGTTGATTAACTAGCATACTATTATATTAAATGTCTTTCTTAAGAAACTTTATCGATTAAATCGCAATACAAATAGATTTCTTTCAAATTGTTGCTATTGTGTTAAACAACGTCTTAAAAGTATTTAGAGATATTAAAGAATCAACAATAAAGTTTCTTTCCAAACTACTTTATAGAGATACAAGAAGATATTTTTAGAGTTAGATTGTAAATTATAATAGTCGCAGTCAATTAATATATAGTATCTAACGTTAGACATTAATATTTCTTCTTAAAAATATATAAAGTTCTATTTAAAGTCGAAACAACAATTGAGCAATTTAATATATATTGTAGCGACAACAAGAATATCTTTTTTAGCAAAAGGTTCTAAAATTTAATCTATACGAAACTTGATAAATATTCGAAGTAACATAAATGTATTTTTTCTATCTAGAATAAAAATAATGTCTATATGTTACTAGTTGATTAACAATATATTGCAACAAAGTATTTTTGTCTCGATTTCTCGATATACTACTCTCTTGTGCTTCTCGATCATTTTTTCTACTTCTTTTCTCGTCTTAGTTGTCGATTATAATTGAACAATCTATATTTGTTGTTAGAAGCAATATTAATATTTACTATAGCGGTTAGTCTTATCTTAAGATAATAAGGATATTAGATAGTTGTATATAAAACAATTATTATTTGTTGCGTCAAAATATAGCGTCTTAATTTTAATATATCTAGTTTTATCAATTATATCTTTGCAACAAATTGTCTTGTCGATTGCTCTATATTTACAATTATAATTGAATTAACAATAATTATATATTATATACAATATTGCATTGTTCTATATTAGTAAAAGTATATTAATAGAGATATAGACAAACAAGACAAAATAGTATTGTAGATTTTTCGTTCTTTAATAAACGCACTTTGCAATAGACAAATTCAAAAAAGTTAATTAAAACAAAAGTTTATAAAGTTAGAGCTAGCTCAAAAGATAGCAACAAGATATTGCTTCTCTACAAAGCTATATAATATCTTGTATCTTTAATTTAATTAAGACTTTTTTTACTATAAGTTAAGTACTATATCTAGACTGATTGCGTTGGATCGAGTTATCGAGTTCGAATTAGATATTCGACTCGAATTGAGTTGAGTCAATTTCAAAAGTTAGAATCGAAAAGTCGATTCAATTTCTAGAGTTGAAATCGACTATTTGATTTGATTTCTAGAGTTGAAATCGAAATTCGACTCGAAAAATCGACTCAAATTGTCAAGACTTTTAATTAAAAAATTAAATAATTAAATAATTAATAAATAGTATCTATAACGTCTATAGATGCAAATTATACGTTAATATTATTTTTTTAATATTTAAAAATTTAAATAGCATTTATAATATTTATAGATATAGATAATATATTATAGTAATGTATTATTATTTTCTACAATTAATTAATAATTATTTTAAATTTATAGAATTTGTCTAAAAAACTAAAAATTAAAGTTTTTTTCTAAAAATAGTAATTCTTGATATAATAACGCAATTTTTTGATTTTTTGACAATTCGATTCGATTTCTAATATTGGAATTGAAAATCGACTTAAATTGTATCGATTTGTGTCCAAAATATTAGAAATTAACTTAAGTTTCGAGTCGATTTCTAGAGTTGAAATTGTTGAGTCGAGTCGATTCCAAAAGTTGGAATCAAAACCTGATCCAATAGTTAGTTTAACTATATCTTATAAGAGACAACAAAGAAAATAGTATAATAAAAGTTAACTAGCAATTCTAGGCAAATATGTTCGATTGTCCAAGCTTTAATCAAAGCGTATCTAGATTAAATCTAGATATATAGCTTATATATTGTGCTTAAAAGCTTTTTAAGATACGTACAAGTTTCGAAGCTACAAAATAAATATTATGCGTATATCTATACAACAAAATTAATTGTCTTCTATTAAGAAAATACACTCTAAATTGATATTAATATTGTATATAAAGAAAAGATCAAATAAGTTAAAAAATGTCTACAAATTTTTAAAACTAACAAAGAATCTTGCAAGTTGTTGCGAAAGAAGCAATTTTATATAAACGTAGAGAAGTTAAATAAAGACTAAAGAGCTATATAAGCAATATTCGATCTAAGACTACAAATACTACTGCATTAAAGTTAATACAAATTCGACTTTTCTATACAAAAATTCTTTAGCGAAATTGAAAGCAATATTATACAAATATATTACTCTGAAGTAATAGTCTAAATACGCTAAGCTATAGTCTTACTAAAAATATAATTCTTTTCGATAGTTTATAAATAACTTTGTTTTGTAAAGTAAGATATTAAACTATAATCTTAATTCTGCGTTTTTATACAAGAATATAATCTAGTTCTAAAGCGACTAATATATATTGTTTGCGATATTGCTATACTTGCTTTATAGTCTCTTACTTATATTATATTTTAGCTCGCAATTGCAAAAACACAAGTACTGCTAATATATACAACGCAAATCAATAAGAAAAGAGCGTCAAAAGTAAAGAAGAACAAGTTCTAAGCTATAATGTTTGTCAATATTGATGCGCTATAAACTATTTTCTTTGTAAACGTAAGTAGAAATAAAATATTGCTATTATAATCTAGATAGATTAGAGAACTAAACTTGATAGAAAGAGATCTTGCAATCTTTGTCTGCTATTACTTAAAAAGAACTTAGAAGATATAAGAGTATTTCGATATAAAATATATATACTTGCATTTCTATTATTATTGCAATTAAAATTCTAAGATCGAGCACTACTTTAACTTATCGACGCATTTAATAAATCAAGTTGTATTTGCTTTAATTGCAATAGAACTAAAGTTTAGTCTAAATTACAAACTGCAACGTTACAATAGTAATCTCTCTCTTCTTCTAGCTCTCAAATCTTTTGTTCTAGCTTCAAGAATTTTTTTGTATATTTGTGTTTCTTCTTTTTTCGATGTTGTCGAAAGCAATAAGAAGTTGTAACATTATATTTACGTTTCTTGTTAGCAACTTTCGATATAGTTTGCATATTAACAAAAATATATAGAAGCTCGCTTTTAGTATTTATAGTTATTATTGAATATTAACTATTTGTACTAAGAGTTATTGTCAAATTATAATTAAATAAGAAGATAAAACTAGAAAAGAACTAAGATTAACTAATAAGCGTTGTAGATAGTATTATTCTAAATTTAGTATAAGGAACTTGATCGCAAGTAAAGAATTGTATACTTAAAATAACGTTCTAAGCAACTAAGTGCAAAGACGCTAGACTAGAAATAATTAAATCTTTACAATATTGTGTTTGAAAGAAAGAATGCTCTTAACTTTGTTAAAGATATAATAATTTTGTCAAAAATAAAATTAGAGTTGTAGTAGAATCTAAAGAATCTATAGCTCTTTTTAAGAAAGATCTAGATTTATTGTTGTTATTTGTATAATCTTTACTCTTTATAGAATTGAGCAAATTGTAAACATTAGCTATACGCAAACCCAATTGCTTTGCTTGCTTCGAAAACAAGAAAGTTAATACAAAAATACTAATAGTTGTTTGTATTTGCTAAGAAATAGTTTTTAATACTAAAGTTAATATAGACTTCTTAATAGAAAATAAAGTTCAAGTCTAAAGAAAAGAGAGACGTAAATAATCTTTATATAATAGATCGATAAATTTCGCAACAATATTAGAAAAGTTATAAGAATATTCTCGATCGAGCTTAACAAATAAATAATAAGAAAGCATTTTAAAATATAGAAAACAAAAGAGACGCTTAATTGCAATGCAAATTCGAAGATAATATAAAGTATAATAGTATCGAAAAAGTTAAGAAAGCATAAACAAGCAATATTGCATTTAAATTGCGTAAAGATTATACAAACAAGTAATTATATTAATCTATAAGTTATTCTTACAAGTTTAGAAGATTAAATTGAAGCTTAATTACTTCTAAAGAAGCGTTACTTGTTACTAGTCTTAATATTGCAAACTATTGCAGCTTTCTTAACCTAAATTTGAGAGTTTAAAATTCTGCAATCTAGAATCGAATAACGTACGTATTAAGATTGTAATTCGACTAAAAGTTGAAAAACTATATATTACGCTAGTACTTTCTTTAAAGATATTAGAATAAGATTGTGCTATTAAAGAGATTTGTAGACGTCTTTAGACAATGCAAGCAATTACTTAATAACAAGAATTGCAACTATAGACAATTTTTATATTTAATAAATCTTAAGAGAGATTCGATAAATCAAAGTAACAATAAGTAAAAATTTATAATAAGTTAAATACAATTTATAAAAGAGTTGTATCTTATTTTTTATATATTAAGAAAATATTGTTTATTCGCAATATTTGTTTGTCAAATATAGCGAATATAATTGTTTGCAATATTTGTTTGTCAAATATATTAAATATTATATTTAGATTGTTTGCTTCTTAAATATATCAAATATAATAATAGATTTACTTAAAAATATAGAATCTAAATTATTAATATAGCTTTAATAAGTTTGTAATATTTTTTTTTTTTTTTAATTTTTGTCTTAAAACTTAATATCTTCTTATTATATCTTTAAGAAAAATTAATATTAAAAATTTCTTCTTTTAAAAGAAAGATTTTTTTAACGCTTTAAATTTAATATTTTTAGCAATACGTTCTTGTTGTAATTGTACAATGTCTAGTAAAATCTATTATATAAATAATAATTTTAAAAAGTATATAAAGTATATGCGATCTAGTTGTAATTACAATTTAACAATTTCTTTTATATTAATTAAACAAATTTATAAAGAGCAAATACGCTTAAAAAAAGAAGTGCGCAATACGTATACAAAGCTAAGTTAATTAAAAAAATAACTAAATTTTTTAAAAAATAAGAAAAAAAAAAAATTATAACAAAATAAAAAAACATTAACAATTTAAAGATAAATAAAGCATATTTTGTTAAATTTGTTATAAAAACTCTTAAATTGTTATTTAATATATTGTTTAAATAGTTTTAACTTTTAATTAATTAAAATTAAAATACTATTTTTATACTTTGTTTTAATAAAAAAAATTTAGAAAATTTTAATAGCAATTAAAATTCTTCTTTAATTTTTATATATTTTCTAAAATAAAATATTCTTTTTATTTAATAAAATACTTTTGATTTTTTTGTTATAGAATTTTTTTAATTTCGAATTAATTCTTTTTTTGCAAATAAAAATAAAATGTGTTCTATAAAGATATAATTAAATTTGTTAACTTTAACAATAAAATATAAAATACTAGAAATTTTTTAATATTCTTAAGTAAGTTAAGTTTGTAATTAACTAGTTTTTTAATTTTTTTAACAAAAAACAATTCGATTTTAATATAATATAATTTTTAATTTTATTTTTTTGTTTTAAGATTTTTTATAAAAAGATATATTTTATTTCTCTCTTTTAGTTAAGATATTATTTTTTGTTTTTTATTTTAATATTTAATTGATTTTTTTTGCATTTTTAAGATGTTGTTGTATATCTTTTTTAGTATTGTTATTCTTTTAATAATTGATTGCATTAATAGATACTTATGTTTTTTTTTTAAAGAGATTTAATTTCTTGTTATAGTTAACAAAGAATAAAGTTATCTTAGTAATATTTAAAATCTTTGTATTAGATACTAGTTATATTATAGATAAAAGTAATATTTAATTACTATAAGTATTGTTAATATAATATCTTAAATATTGTTTAAAACTTTAATTTATTTGTTTTATTTAATTATTTATAATTAAATAATAAACAATAGATATTTAAAGTTTTGTATTTAATATTAAGAGAAGTATCTTTTAATAATTAGACGTAAAAAGCTTGTCTTTGTTACTAGTTAATTTCTTAAATATATCGTAATATTGTATAAATTGATTTAATATAATATATTTTAATTGTTTTGCAATAAACTTCTCTTTGTATGCAATAATATATAAGTACTTAATAAGTTTATTAACTATTACTAGTATCAAATTATAATTATTTTTAATTGCTAGATTTGTCGACTTAAGCAACTTAATAATAAAGTTTATTGCAACTTTATTTTATAACAATTTAAATAATTTTTAATACTAAATTTTGTTATAGTTCGTATATATATTATATTTGTTTTATTAATAGTTAAAGTATTGTTTAATATATATTTTAATAATTTATCTTATTTGTAGAAACTAACAATATTAATGTAAAAATTAAAGAATTTTTGTTACTTTTAAATATCTTTGCAATAATTTGTTATAATACTCTTTTATATATTTGTCGATTTTGTTAATAAATATTTGAAGTTTTTCTTTCTTTATTAAATTTTTTTTTGTATTATTTTAAAATATTTGTAGTATAATATTTAATTTATATTTGTTTGCTAATAATAATTTGTTTTTGTTAATCTTAAGTATGCTATAATTAAACAATTTCTTTGTTTTTATATAATTATTTCTTTTGTTAAGTGCGTTTGCTTTATTGTTATCTTTGTTTAAAATATATTATATTTTAAACTTATATTATTTAAGTCTTTTTAATTATTGTATTTGTCTTTTGTTAAATTGTTTAATAGTAATAAAGTATATAGAGTTTTTATAATTTATAAAAATTGTAAATTTTAACAATTTTTTTGTATATATTTTTTATAACTTTAAAAAAAACTACTATAACAAGTAGTTTTTTATTGTAAATATTATAGTTTTGTTCGATTAACAAAAGTTTTTTTAAAAGATATATTATTAAGTATTATATATTTTTATATTTTTAATTAAAGCATATATTGATAACTAAATTTAATGCGTTAATTTTAATTTTGTTTAACAATTGCAAATTGTATATTTTTAATATTAATTTTTTTAAGCATTTTAATTTAAGATTTTAAAATAATTTCTTTTTTGCAAGTTTTTATAATTATAATATATTTTTTTTCGTAAAATTTGTTAATAATATTGCGTTTATTAAGTAATTTTTAATAAATTTCTTGTTATAATTTATAAAATTTAAAAAGAATTATATTTTTTTAACATTTATTAATAACTTTTGTTCTTTAATTGCTTGTAGTTTTTTAAGATTTATATATATTTTATATTGTTTAACAACAAATTTAAAAAAGTTAACTTTTTTTTAATAAAATTTGTATTTTTTTAACTTAAAATATAAGTTTTTTATGTTTAAATATTTTAATATTTTAAAAATATAATTAATATATTCTTTTAAAAATTTTAAATAAATTATAATATTGTTTAAGTATATTATAACAAATTAATTTAAATATTGTTGTAATATATTATTAATTATTTCTTAATATATTGTTAAAGCATTTATAAATTCGAACAATATTATTGTATATTTATATAATTTATATTATATATAAAAAGTTGTCTTTTATTTTTTTCTTATTTTTATTCTAATTTGATTGTACGCTTTATGTAAATCTAATTTAATAAAGTACTTTACTCTAGATAGTCAATTTTAAAGTTTGTTAATATTAGATAATAAATATTAGTTTTTAATTGTAATATTATTTAGCTTTTAATAATCGATATATAGACAAAGAATTTTATTCTTCTTTAATACAAAGAGAATTAAGTATTTTGCCTATAATTAGAATTTTTTAATAAATTCTTTTTTTGTTTTTTGCTAGATATTCGCGAAGTACTTTGAGCTTTTTTTTAAATAAAATATATATAAGTTTAAATATAAGTTGTTTGTCTAATTTAAGTTTAATTTCGTAATTTTATAATTAATATTTAGAAAGAATCTTTGTTGTTTTCTTTTCTTAAAATAGATACTTTTAATTGTTGTATATTCGTAATACGTATTTTAGCAATTTCTTTATTGTATTAAATAGTTTAAAATTTCTAAAAAATTCGTAATTTTTTTTACTTATTTTAATCTTATAATTTAATTAATTTTTGTTAATATTTGTTAAATCGAACTTTGTTAAATTGTTTTTTTACAAAAATACAAATTTGTTGTTTGCGATTATTTTTTAACTTAATTTTTTATCTATTATTAAATATTGTTAATGCGTAGATTAAATGTAAATTATAAAATTATATTATACAAATCTAAGTATTTGTGTATTTTAATTAACTTCTAAATTGTGTTGCTTTAATTAAAATATTCTTAAAACAATATTATAAATAATTATTTTTACTATATTAAAGATTAGTTTCTTGTAATATTGCTAAATAGCTATTGATAATAATTTAATTTTTTTGTTTACTTTTTTATTCTTGTTAAGTAATAAGTTTTTATCTACAATTACTAGATTGTATACGTTAGACTTCTTTTGAATAAAGTATTTTTCTCTCTTAACAAAAGCTCTAGTTATAAAATTATTTATTGTACTAGAATTAATTATTGCAATAAGTCGACAATTATTGATCTTAATTAATATAATAAAATATTGTGCGTATATTGTTAAGTTTAGTTGTTGTTGTTAAGCTAATATATTATATTTCTCCAATATACTTTTTATTAAAAAATTTGAACTTTTCTTTGTTTTGTTGCTAAGATTTTTGTTTTAAACATTTGTTTGTATTAAACTTTCTTTCTATACTAAATTAATAATTTTGACTTTTTAAAAAATTAGTTAATTTTTTCTTTGTTTTTTAGATAAGTTTAGTATAAGTTGTTATAATATTTTGTTTAATTAAGTGTTGCGTATTTCTTTGCTTTTTTTATTTTCTTTTAAAATAAATTTATATTGCTTAGTTGTTGTTCGATTTTATTAAAAATTTCTCTTTTTATAGTAACGTCGCTTTTTAGCGCTTTCTCGCATTTATTTATAATTTAATTAATTTGTTGTTTCTTCGATAAACTAACTAAAGTCTTAAAATGTTTCGTAATATTATCTAAATATTTGTAAAAATTCTTTTAGTTATATTTGTTGTCTAAGTTTGTTATTAAATAAAATTATAATATTTTTAATTGTTTTGCTCTTATAGTCTTATTAAGTATTTAATTAATTTCTTGCGTAAATGCGAGTGTCTTGCTTAATAATATTTTATTTAGAACTTTTTGTAATTAATTTAGATTTTTTACTAAATAGTAGTTGTTGTTCGATCTAGTTTTAAGAGTATTTGTCTCTATATTAATTTGCTCTTTAATGTTGTTTTAGCTATTAAGTATCTCTCTTAATATAGTATTAATTTGTTGACAATTTATTAAGTTTTATAATTGACAATCTCTTGCAAAGTAATTCGATTTATTATATAAATAGCATGTTTTTTAGAATTTATTATTTTGCTTTTTTTCAAATTTTTTTTCTTTATATTGCTAAGTAAAATCTAGTTTTATAGATGCAAGCTTACGATAATTAAGATTATTGTACTTTTGATTAAAACAAGATATTTTTTGCTAATATATAATTGTTAATTCAAAAAAGATTTCTATCTTTTTTCAAAATTAGTTATATTTTTTTTTATAACTTTTTTATATAGTTTTTTGTTAAAATCGATAATTACTTCGATAAGATTAAACATATTGTTAAGAATTTTTTTATTACGCATAATTTTGTTCTTTAAATTGTTTTTAAGATTTTGTTAAAACATTGTTATAAGTACAATATTGTTTTATTCGATTAAATTAATATATTTTTGAAATTTAATTGCGTAATTTATTGCAAAGACTTGTTAAATTAAATATTAAATTATTCTTTTTGCAATTTGTTTTTTGTTAAATGTTTTAAAGATTCTTTGTATTTCTCTTTTAAAATTGTTAAAATTTGTAAACATTATACAAAAGTTTTCGCTATTATTCTTTAGATATTTTTGTAAATTTAACTTAAGCTAATATTAAACTCTTTTTTTGAAAAATATTAATACAAAAATTGTCTTTTAATTTGTTAAAATAAAATAAAAGATAAAAGAGATATTTATTTGTATAAATTAGTTCTTTAGATTAATACAATCTTTATAATAGATATCAAGTTTGTTAATTTTAATTTTGTTGTTTTTTATAATTAATAATTGACGTAATATTGATAAACTAGTACTTAAAATAAAGACGTATTAATTTAATATAAATATTCTTAAAGTGTTTAAAGTATTACATTAGTACTTTCTTTAAAAATATTAAAATAAAATTGTACTATTAAAGAAATTTGTAAACGTTTTTAGACAATATAAGCAATTACTTAGTAACAAGAATTGCAACTATAAATAGTTTTTATATTTAATAAATCTTAAAAGAGATTCGATAAATTAGAGTAACAATAAGTAAAAATCTATAATAAGTTGAACACAATTAGACTAATTGTTAAATCGAATCGATTCCAAAAGAATATTAGAAATTAACTTAAAACTTGATTTAATTTCTATTATTTTAAAATTAAATCGATTCGATTTAACTCAATTCTCGATTTCAATATTTGAAATCGAATCAAATTGTTAAGAAATCGAATATAATATTATTATGTTAAGATTTTCTATTTTTGAATATACGTTATTATAATTTTGAATTTTTTGCTATAATATTAAATAATATGCTTCGATCTAAAAGTTACTCTTGCTTATATTATTTTAGAACAACTTACTTCTATTAGATGCTACTTATATTATTCTCTTATATTATCTTTTTGTTTTTAAGTTTTTTTCTTAAATTGTTAAAGAATATTGTTATATTATATTTGTATTTTTATTTGCAAAATATTAAATTTTTCGAAAGCTTTAATTTAATTGCTATCTTTAAACAAAAAAAATTCTAGCAAATCTATCTTTTGCAATTTTCTATCTAGTAGCTTATATTCTAATTAATTTGCAAGTTAATTTAATTAAAATTTTCTTACTTCTACTATTAATACTAAAAAAAGAAATCTTTGCAAGATATTTAACAAAATATTTATTAATTATTTATTGCTTATTTTAAGAGAGAAAAACAAATATATTGAATAAAGTGCAAATACTAATACTTAATTTTAAGCATAATAATTATAAGCAATTGTTAACAACAACATTTTAAACAAAACTTAATCAAAACTTGTTAATTTATATTAAGCAAAAAAAATTAATATAGAAATATAATCTAGGTTTTAAAATAAATATATTTAAATAGCTTCGATTGTAGATAGTATTTTAAAAATTGTATACAAGAGTTGTTACAAAATTTTGAATTATTTTATTGTTTACAATTATTCGAGTATATCGAATATAAAGAAATATCTTCTATTCTTCTTTTGTTTAAAACAAAAACAATCTTAATTGCAAATTACAATCGATCTAGTCTTTAATTGCGTAAATTACAATTAATAATATATATAAATAATATATAACTAACAATTTATTAAAAAAAGAATTATATTAATTTGTTGTTATTCTTTACTTAAAATAATTAAGAAAATTAATTATACAAGACTTTTGTAAATTTAAATTTTTTTTTTCAAACTATTAACAATTTTAACTTTCGAAAGCTATTAGAAATACTTTGTTTAAATTTAATATTTTTAAGTTGTATCAAACTATTTAAAATAATTCTCTCAAAATATAATTAAATTTGTAAAAAAATTAAGATAGATCTTAGAAATAATTAATATATTTCTATTGCTTTAAATATATAATCTAGTTTTTAAAAAGTTGTCTATCTAGAAGTATTAATATATTAAATAAATATTACATTTTAATTTTGCAAATATTTTATTAAATTTACTTTTCTTAATATCGAATATATAGATTGTTAATTAATATTGAAGTTTGTAAAAATTTTAAAGTCTTTTAAAATTAAAAACAAAGTTTTTAAAATTGTTATTAATAATACAAGTAATAACAATATATTTAAGAACAAACTCGAAAAGATTTTAAATCGACAAAAATTTTAATAAAACAAATAACAAAATTTTGTATTTTATTTAACTTATATAATTAATCTTATAACTTAGAATTTTATTTTAATTATAAAATCGAAAATAACAAATAATAATATTGTTATACAATTAAAGAATAAACAACTCTAAGATATTGCAAAAAGCACAAACTTATCTAGTATAATTAAAAAAATATTTAAATTTGTAGTAATACAAAGAGATAATATATATACTAATTTTATTAAATTTGCGTTCTTATAGTTGCTATTAATAGCTTAGCTTAATATTTGTTTTAATTTAAAGTCTTTTAAAAAAAAATTAATAAAAAGTTATAAAAACTAATATAAGATATTTGTATTTGTTAAAACTCTATTTATTTTATATTTTGTTAAATATATTAGTTATACAATTATATTAATCTTTAAGTAAAGAAATATTTTTAAAATTTAAAAATTTAACAAGTTAAATTTAATAAAAGCAAATAAAACTTAGTTTTGTTTGTTAACAATATACTAAATTCTTTTTACAAATATACTCTTATAGTTTTGCAAACAATTAACACAAATACTTATTTAGAATTTCGAGTATTTAATACAATATGTAATTATCTTAAATATCTAAAAAAAAAAAAAAGAATTAATATTTATTTTCCAGAAATATTGTACTTAAAGTTTGCAATAAAGTTTCGACAAAACTTGCGAAATACTATTTAAGAACAAAAGAATTAGACAATATATTATATAATTTTGTTAATATTCTAAATTTTACGCAAAAAGTTAGTCTCTATAAATTATAAAATAAGAGAAAAAACAACAATACTATTAATTACAAAAACAAATACAAGATAGAATTTAAGAATTATTATCGACATTATTACAATTTAACTACTAATTTAAAAGTAAAAGCGCAAAGAGCAATTATTGCTAAATAGATAAATATAATATAGTAATATATATAATTTTTTATTAATATTAATATAGTCTATTGTAATTATTACAAGATTCTTATTTTAATAGTTTTAACAATCTTGTTTAATTTAAGATAAAGACAATCGATATCTTTGTATTAATATTGTAGAAAATAAATATTCGATCTAAGAATATTGAAAAAACAATATGTTAAACTTTTTAAATTAAGGCAAATAACTTAAGATATACTTTTATATTTAATATTATTAATAGATATTAAACAAACTTTTAGTTTTGCTTAAAAAATATATTAATAAAATCGATCTTAAATAAGTTTGCAAACAATTAAGCAAATTATAATAATTAAATACTTTAATTGTACTATAAATCTAAACGCAAAAAAGATTATTCTCGAATTGTAAAATATATATTATAGAGAAAAAAATAACAATTAAGCAATAAATAGAAAAAAAGATTTCTTTATGCTAGATTTTAAAATTATTTTAGATTATATTTATTTATAAATAAATCTACTTTTAAAAAGAAAATATTTTTAATAATTACAAAAATTATCAAATACTATTAGAGATAATATAAAGAGATAATATATTTAATAAATTAAATTGCTAGAAGATATCTATTAATAGTAGAATTTTAAAGATTCGAATCTTAATTAATGCAAAGAACAATTATAATTGTTTAAGAAAAACAATATATTATATTTGCTTAAAAAGAAGAATATAATATTGTTATAAAAATTTTAACTTAAAAGATCAAATTGCTCTATAAAACTTTTAACAAAAAACAAATTTCTTAGCTAAAGTATCTAATGCTTTGCATAAATAATTGCAAGATTTAAATTTATAGTACGTAAGATATTAATTATAATTTTGTTATTATAATAGTAATACAAAGAGATAATACACTTATTAAAAAGAAAAGTAATTATAAATATTTTTGTTGCTTCTTAAAGTACTACTAAAGCAAAGCTTTAAATACAATAGTTAATTTATTTATACTTGTAATTATTAATCTCAATATAAAGAAGTTTACAAATTAGACACTAAAATACAAGTCGAGAAATAAAAAAATTAATTAATTTCTAATATTTTCGAATCTTACAAAGAGCAACAATATCGAACTTCTACTTTTGTGTATATTATTGCAAAATATTAATATATTAGTCGAAAATATATTATCTATTTGTATTATCTTAATTATATTAGTATTTCAAATACTCTTTTTTTTAATACTTTTTTTTTCTCGAAACTTTTTTTTGTCTTTGCTTATTTTATTATGTTTAAATTAAAAAATTAGTCTATTGCAAGAAGACTTTAAAATTGCTTGACAAGTTAGCAAATTAAATATATCAATTTTAGACAAAATATTTTGCATTATCTATATATATTATCTATTTGCTTTACGCAAATTATTGAAAAAAATAATAAATTTAACAATATTAGAAAGAAATTTATATAAATATAAAAGAAAAATATTAAGTTTAAGACAAAATTTAAAGAAGTTATAATAAAATAAGTAATAATTTTGATAATCTTAACTAGTACAAACGCGTTAAAAAATCGCGTAAAAAGAGAGACTTAAATTAGTAATTAATAATAAGAATATATAATATAAATAACAAAGCAATTAACAAATACAAACTTGCATAATATATTAACAGAATTAAATATATATTAATATAAAGAAATAATAATTTTGTATTAACAAAAGTTTAAAGTAAGTATTAGTAAATAAATATTAACTCTAATTCTAATATATATATTTCTTACTTTGTTTTAGTAAAACTATTTGTTAATATATTATTTACAATTTTGTTAATCTTTTTAAATTTTCTATTCTTTAAATTTTGTTATATTTTACTAGATATTGTAAAAAAATTCTAAGTTACTATATAATTGTATTACTTCTATATATTATTTGTAAAATAAACTAAGTATACGCACAAATAATAAAAGCGCTATTAATTAATTTAAAAAGCATTGCAAATTACAATTGCGCACAAGAATAAAATAATAAGAAAAAGAAATTGTATCGAAAACAATATAATAATTGCAAAACTATCTTAATTCGATTTACGAAATTGCGTAAAATAATTGTTTAAGAGCAAATCTCTATATCAAATTATAAATATATAAAGAAAAATATTAAAAATAAGATTAATAAATATCGAATTAATTAAGATCTTTATAGTAATATATTTAGATAATATAATAAAATATACAATATTAATAACTTTATAGCAAAATGCTTTAAGAATAAATTTAAACAAAAAGCAAAAAAAAAATTTGCAATTAAGAAAACAAATTAATTTAAAATTATTAAAAAGACACAAAAGCTACTTAAAAATACAAATATAACAATAGAATTATCTTCTAAAAAGATAGATATTATTTATTTATATTATTTGTATTCTATATCTAAGTTAAATAATATTACAATTAAGCGTTAATAACAAACTTAATATTAATAAGAGTTTTTCGATCTATATAAAATTAATTGTAAAAATTATTTAATAACAAATTATTTATTACAATAGCTTAAATAATTTAAAAAGAATTAATAATAACAATTTTATAAAATTATTTAATATCTTTGTTAAAGAATTTGCAATCTTAAACAATACAAAGAAAAGAAATATTTCAAATTCTATTATTCTTAAGATAAAGAATCTCGATAATATAATTAAAGAGAATAATTATAAGCAAAAGACTTAATACAAGACTTAAAATAATATAAAAAAACTAAATTATAACTACTATCTAGCAACAAATAATAAAAATAACAAAGAAAATAATAAAAGCAAAAACAATAAAGATAATAGCAATAGAATTAATAAAAATAATAATAACAAAAATAATAACAAAATAGAAAATAACTCGAATTAAACTATTTAAAATAATAGTAAAGCAAACAAGATTATTGAGATCTTAAATTAATAACTTTATATATATAGTCTAGAGAGTCTACTATTACAAGAACAATTATAATATATTATTCTAATATATTACTATACTATATACTCTATTTTGTTATTTTTTTGCATTATAAAATTGTAATTAAAATAGATATTAGAATTGCAACTTATATATAACTTTATTTAATTTTATTTAATTTAAAAACTTTAATTCTTAATAATACACTAAAAGTATATAATTAATACTTTAATAATTTTACTATTGTTTAAGTATTATTTCTTTATATATAGTTAAATAGAATAAACTTAAATAACAAGTCTCGATAGCTTAGTAATTAGAGCAAATATAATTATTAATAGTTGTTGTCGAATTTGAAAATACGTTGCAATATTAATATTAAGCTAGCTATAAATAGTATTAATCTATTTGATATTCGCATTATATTAGAAATTCGAATTTCTCTTAAAATACAATTAAATTAACTTTTTGAGTTTTAATTCTAAATAACTTATATATATTATCTTAATATATTACTAGATAATTTACTACTAAAAGATTATAAAACAAAATATAACTTTCTAGTTTCTACTATTTATTTTAGAATTTCTTTATACTAATACTAAGTCTTGACAATTCGAATCGATTTTTTGAGTTAATTTTCGATTTTAAGTTTGCAACTCGACTCGAATTGTCGATTTTAATATTAAAAATAAAACTAACAATTCGATTTTAACTTTTGAAACCAATTCGATTTAATTCGAATCAAGTATTCGACTCGAACTCGATAACTTAAACCGACGTAATCAGTCTACGTTTTACTTAAAAATCGACAATTAAATTAAAAATATTAATATTGCTTTTAAGTAATATCTTCGAATATATATGCAATACAATTAGAATAACTAAGTTAATTATCTTGTTATTGTTAAATTCGTCGCAAATAGTTATATTAACAAATTTATTAACTTATTATTTTTTTTTGTTATTAAAGACTATTTGTTACAATTAGATTTAAAGTTATCTATAGTCTTTTTTAACAATATTACGTTTAAAGCTTGTCGCAATATAAAAAATATTAACAAGATTATTAAAAAGATTAAGATCTTGCGAGACTTTTTTTGTTAAGAGCTTATTTAAATTTAAGTTAAATAAGTGAAATTCGCTAATTATAAACGCGCTACGATCTCGAAATTTAAAATCGATAATTAAATTATATTTGATATTTAAAATATTAAAAAAAACTCGATTATACAAGTCTTTAAAGTATAAAAATGCAAATCTTTATAAGATTATTCGAACAATTAATAATTACGTTTACGAATTAAAACTACTCGAATCAATAAAGATTTATTTAATATTTTATTTATAACTTTTGTATTTTAACAAAAGCAAGTCTCTATTAAATTAACAAATTAAATCTTTGTTGTTCGTTAATATTGTTAACAATATTGACGACAATTTCGAATACTATATTAAAGATATTGAGACATTACAATACAATATGCGTAAAAATAACAATAACGTAAATTTAAGTCTAATTGTTACTAATTATAGACGCAAAATGCTATAATATTAAATTCTCTTTATAAGCTATACAAACTACAACGATAAGTCTAAATAACTAAACTACTTTATAGCTAACAATTGCTCTAACTTTGTTGTTAACTTTTATTACAAATATTTAGACGCAACAAGATCTTATTAGATATTTAAAACATCTTCTAATTAAAAATCTAATAAGTAGAATAATTTGCACTTATATGCTCTTGCGTTCTATTATTATTGTTGTTAAAATATCGCTCAATATATATCTATAGCTCTTGTCGTTACATCTAAAATTAATCTCAAAAACGCATTGTTAATATATTACTATTGTTGAAAGTTATTTGTTATATATTTGCAATTAAAATTAAATTTAATATATTACTTTGTCTTCTATTGTACTTAATAAGAATTCCAAAAACGCATTATTAATATATTACTATTATTAAAAGTTAATCAATATGCATTCGAGATTCTTGTTGTTGTCTCTATAGTGTTTTTGCTAAATATTTTACGATTGTCTCTTCTAAAAAAAAATTAAATTAAGATTAACTTAGCATTTCTAAATATATATACAATTGCGTATAAATTGCTACTAAGACACTTTTATATTATTTTCTTTCTTTGTATTGTAAGTTTAAATAATCGTGTTTAAATATAGTTAAAATTCGACAAATTTTAACTTTTTGTTGTTGTTATCTCTTTTGTTGTTGTCAACTTTTCTCTCAAATTATATAACTAGTTAAATCTTCGAATTCTCTTAGATATAATCGATTTTTCATTTTTTGTATTACGTAACTTAGATCCTCTCTCTTAGAGTTAGAGTTAATAATTTTTTGTATTCTTTTTAATTTTTTTACATTTAATATTTTCTTAAAATTTATTTATTTTTCTCTCTTTTAATCTTGTTGTTGTTCAACAAATTGTTCGAAACTCGATTTCTACTATTCGACAATTGTTCGATATTCGATTTTTGTTGTTTAACAATTGCTTAATATTTTATTTCGAATATTAGATTATATTTGTTAGATATGCTCAATACTAATTAAAAATAATTGAGAGCTAACTAAAATATTATTCGCAATATGTACGCTTTTTGCTTAGCATATTATTGTTTTTTGCATATTTTGTTTCAAAATTTTCGATTACTTTTTCTTTACTTAACAAATTTATTCTTTTGTTTAACGCGTATCGAAAACTTCAATTTTAATTGTCAAGTAATACTTAATATGTATTCGACATTAATCGAAGCTTGTATTTGACAAACATTTGAGATTAACTAAAATTAATTAAAAACGCTAATTAAAAGATTCGATATTGCTTTGTCGAAGCTCGCGAGTAGAAGAGAAAGATAGTATTACAATTTTAGATTAAATAGACTTTGCTCTTTAATTATCTTTTGAATTTTCGCTTTTTAGTCTCGAGTATACTACGAGTAACGTTTAGCGCCTTGACACTTATAGTATTTATACTTATTTCCTATATATAGTTAGTTTTGCATAGCTAGTATTCTTATTAATTAACTACATACTAGTTATTAAAGCTCTAATCCTAACACAAGTAATTTGAATATCAAGAATCTTCTTTATTTCTCTTAGATTCTTAACTTTAAAAATATATTAAAACTTATATTTAAATTATTTAATATTTTTTAATAACTTGCAAGCGATATCTATATTGTTAACATATAGTAGCAATATAATTTCTTTTAATCTATAAATTAAAAGATATAGGTCTACAATATATTAAGCAAAGTCAAGTTTAGAAAGCGCTATTACATAACGATTATGTTAATCTTGTGCAGCTTGCTTAAGATTATAAAGACTTCGAAGAACTCTTAAAGTACAATTAAATCTAACTTTTACTTTTGACAAAGAAGATATATAGATAATTTCTTTAAGAAACAACTTAGTAAATGTATTGTTTATATCGACTTAATAAAGTTCGAGATTCTTTATTGTTGCAATAGCTAAAAAGACTTATAGAATATTAAACTTAACAATTGATACAAAAGTATTCTTGTAATTAATTCTATAAATTGGAGAGAAGTCTCTAGCTATTAGTTTTATCTTTAGTTTGTTAAAAGAATTGTTAATATATATTTTTAATTTAAAGATTTATTTACTTGTTACAATGTTAATCTTTTTGAGCAACACTTCTTCTTGTTAGATTTTGTTAACAACTAGCGTTATAAATTTTGCGTTAATTGCTTTCTTTTAAAGTTTTCTTTAAACTAAGTTTTGTACTATTTTTTTATAAGTATTTGACGTAAGAATTCTTATTGTTTTCGAGAGATCAAATTTATTGATGTCAAACAATACTTATAATATGCTTGCGTCAATATTGCTCTTATTGTTATTAACTTCTTCTATAACTAATTAGATTGCTATAGCTTGCAAAATCTTAAATACGCAATTTTCTATTTATTAATTCTCGATATTTTTTTTTCTCTTTAAAATAGTTATATGTAGAAATATTTAAATTGCTAGCTTAGACTTGCTTGACGCAAAGATTTCTTAAGTAACTTAAATATTTATATAAATTTTGCGCTTGTCTAATGTATATAACGTAATCTTAGATAGCGTATTCAAGTTAATTGCGATAGTCTTTAGTGTATCAATTAATTCAAATAAAACGTCAATTATAAGAGCGTCAAATTCTAAAACGTTAGTTAAAACGTTATTCTTAAATAGTCTTTCTATAGATCTTTGCTCTAAAAGAATATTGAATATTTGTTTGCGAAATTGCAAGTTCAAGTCTTTATTCTTTTTAGTTTTAGCAAACTTAATAGCGTAACTCTTGATAACTCGACAAAAATCTAGAATCTAAAGACAATATTGTTTATCGATATTTTTTATATATTCTATAAAGGCGCTAGATCTATCTTTGTTTATAAATTTGTTTTGTCTTTCTTTGACTAGCAATAACTTAAGATTAACGGATAAGTAGTATTTATATTTTTATACTTGTATATAATTAATTAAGAGCTTAATCTTAATAAATGTCTTCTTCGATATTGTAAAAGCTTTATTGATTAAGAGTTCTATAATAGTTTTGTTTTGTAAATAGATATTTGTCTTCGCAACTTCTATTTAGAACTTAATAAGAAGTTTAGCATTCTTAATTATAACTTGCATTAAGTTTTTTGTAATATATATAACTCTTTCGACTACTCTATTTTAAATTAATATATATAAAATAGTATATTAAGAAGCAATGTTAATTGATAAGTACTAGTTATTTAAAATAACTTTAAGTTCTATAACGTTGTTATTGCGTACTAAGAGAAGTTTGACGTTGCTATAAAGTTCTATATCGAGTTTTTATTTTCGCAAAATATCTAGTATATTAAATTGTTGCTTTAAAGAAATATATTAAATCTTTCTAAAGTAATTGTTAACTATCTCTAGAAAGTACAACTTATTATCGAGAAACAATAATAGTAGTTTATAGATATCTATAAAAATAAGAGTTAAAATACTTGTCTTTTAATCGCTAATATTGTGTTCTTGTTTGTTGATAAACTTAATAAGTGCATATACTTTATATATATTCTCGTAATTGTTGTTAATAAAAATAGATTTTTTTAGAGTAATAATCTTATAAAGTTGACAAAGCTTTGTTAATTCGAGATAAGCAAAACAACAATGTTACAACTTATATAACTTAAGACTTTTGTTATTTGCGAAACTAAGTTAATTGTAATTAACATTAATCTTGTTCTTATAATAAATTACGTTAATATAAGATACAAAGTAATCTAGATTTGTTAAATTATCGAAATTCTTTAAACTATATATTGCTAAAAATGCTAATAAGATATTACGTTGCATAGCTAATAATAATACAAATTTATCAAGATTGTTGACAATTCTCTCTACTATATAGACGTCTTTGCATTCTAGAATCTCAATTATTTGCTTTTCTTGTTTATTGTATATATATAAGTTTTTGTTATCAAAACTTCTTTGTAGATCTTTCTTATATATTCTTCTTTTAGAAAGAAGATTAATCTTAAGCTTAAAAACATAAAGAATCGAAGATAACTTAATTGAGTTTCTATAACAATCTCGCATAATTGCTGTATTACAATAATTGATATACAATTTTTCTTCTTTAACTTTAATAATGCGTCTCTTAATACAAATTACAGAAATACTAAAAAGTCGAAGTTAATCAATTATGTATAAAGAGATATTAAAATCTGCAACTTAGTCGAATTCAGAAATCTTATTAACAATATTCTTTAACAAAATTGCAATATTCTTGCTCTTGTTGTTCTTATCTTTATTGTTGTTAAAGATATTAGAGTTATTGCTTTTTGCGTTGTAGACTTTGTATTTCTTATACTTTGTTTTGTTTTTGTTTTTGCGTTTCTTTATAAACTTTTAAGTTGCAAACAAATAAGAGCAATCGACTAGACAATATTTATTTCTACAAAGAAAATATTTTAGAAATTGTTGCAAATAATATTAACAAGATTAATTGCTATCGAAGCTTAAAAGACTTTTGCGACAATAATTGATTTTGTGTTTGTCTTCTCGATTAATATAGTTGCGTTCGTTCTCTCGCTTAACTTATAGCGCAATCTTTGTTGTCTTCAATTGTGCTTTCTTCTCTTGTAGCTTTTGAAGTTTCTTCTCGACGTCTAATTTGTTCTGCGCATTAATAATGTCTCGAATAACTATATATTTATTTGACAACAATTGAAGTAAGACTTAAAAGCAACATTCTAGCTTAAATATATTGTTTATATCTTTCTATATTGCAACAATCTTTTGTGTTAACTTAGCGAGATATATTTATATCTTTTTAATAAAGATATTTGTCGACATTTTGTAATTAATAAAGTTTGTCAAATATTGTCTCTCAATAGTTTTTAGCTTCTCTTTGTATTTATAGCTTAAAGTATTTCAAATCTCTTTTACTAATATCTTGTCTGCAGTGTGTTCTTAATTGTCGATAATAATACAAATAATTAGCTAGTAGTAAGCTTTTGCGTCGATTTTTTGACTTTCAAGATTAAAAAATTGAATTTTGCTAATAATACTAATAACGTTGTTAAATATGTTTAAGTCAAACTTGCTTTTAATAACAAACTACAAGTCTTCTTCAATAAGCTATCTCTTTATAAGAGGAAACTATTGATTGTAGTTCTTGCGAGTAAGAATAGGAACAAGTTGTTGTTTGACAAAGAAGTTGTCGAAGTCTATAACGTGCAATGTAGATTTAACTTATTGTTAGAATCGAAGAATAAAATAAAAATATTAGATAAAGTAACAACTAAAGTAAAGGAATTTTAGTCTCGTTAATAATAATAATAAAAATTGCGTTCTTCGACGCAATCGAGTGTGTCTATTTGTTTGCTCTCTTAAAAACTCGTAGTAGATTGTTGTCTTAATATAAGTGCTTATTTATCTTCTTATAAAATGCGTAGTAAGCTGTCGAATTTTACTAAACTTCTCTAAATTAATATACTTATTTGTCTTCTCGTAAGATGCGTAGTAAGTAGTCGCAAATTGCTTGTTTAAATAAGTTTTATATCGAATTGTCAAGCATCAAATGTCGAAGTTGTTTCGTTCTAATTATAATAAAAGCTTTGTGCTATTTGAACTTATAATCTATTAAAAGAATAGAACAAACAATACAATATATAATAGAATCTCTAAAGATTGTAAAGAGAGATTCCAAATTGCTCTCCCTATGTATTATTACACATAATTGAGTTGTTGCTTGTAATCTTATTTTTAACGCTAGTCTACGAAGAGTTCCTAGGAACAAGTCTACTATCGCACTTCTTAACAAATTCTTTAATTTAGTATTCTTATATTAAGTCTTATATTTAAATATTGCTTTATAAATTAGAATATACTCTTTATTAATTTAATTAACTTTCAAAATCAATTAATAGATTAGCTTATTATTATGTTCTTTCTCTTTTAGATCAACAATTTTTATATAATTTGAGATTAGAATAGTAGTTCTTTAATAGTAAATTTATTTATCTTTAAAGCTTCTAGATATTAAATTAACTTAACAAGTTAATATATTAACTTTAATATTTTGTTTGTCTAAGTAATACATAATTTTAAAGTTGAAGTTAATAAGCTTCTAAATTTAATACATTTAACATTAACTTAGCTCTTTATTTTTTATTAAAGAGATTAATGTTTAATAATTAGTAAAAATCTTAATAAGTAGCTCAATTAGTTTTAACTCAAATTATTAATATTTAAAAGCTCAAATAATAACTAGTAGTTTCTTGTTATATATTTTATAATTGCATTTAGCTAAGTTTATATTTTTGCTATAGTAAGTTATTAAATGCAATATGTTTTCATTATTATACTAAGAAAGTATATTATTATTAACGTAGTTAAATAAGTCAATTTTCAGAATAGCTTCTCTATTTAAGTTATAATAATAAAGAATAAAAGCTTTAATTATTTGCTTCTTTATGTGTTCAAAAGTTATTTAACAAGACTAATTTTATATAAAGATTATCTCTTTTTAAGTAAGTTAGATTATAAGATCAATAATCTTTAAAAAATTCTTTATAAAACAATAATTAAAATTGCAGAAGTCTAGAAATAACTATGTCTAAGTAAGATTTATAAAGATAAATTAATTAACTATTGCTTGTACTTTTCATAAATTTATTCTTAGCTCTTCAATTGATAGTAATAGTCTCAAAAAGCTTGTTTTCTAAATATAAAATTCGCTTTTATTTATATTTATCTGTAACTTAACTTGTTGTAATCTAGCTAGAATTAGTTATATATAATATTTATGTTTTTTCAGTGTTTTGCTATAAATAATAACGTTATTTAAATAGATTTAACAAAACTAATATAGATAATTAAATAACATATTATTTATATAATACTAATAGAAAGTTAAGTTGTTGATTAATTTAAAAGATATTACGTAATATTTGTAAAAATTAAAAGAAATAATAAAAATAGTTAAATTCTTGCTATTTAAGTGTATATATAGTTTGTTGAATGCAGCTATTATGTTAAATTGAGTAAGATATTAACTATCTTATATTCTAGTTAAAATCTTATCAATTAATAATAGAGAATAGCAATCTTATTTAATTAGAGCATTAAGCTTTTTGTAATCAACGCAAAAGCGTAGACTTTTATTGTTTTTTTTAGCAAATAATATAAGTAATATATATAAAGCTAAGCTAGAAGATATAAAGTTTTTATTCAAATTCTTAATAAGATACTTTTTAATCTTTTATAGCTTGTAGTTGAACAACAATAAAGATAATTTCAAAAGAATAAGTTCTTACTTGTTAACTCAATTTTAAGATTGTAGAGAGAATAAAATAACAATTAATTAACTCTTGCTCTATTAAATATATCTAGATCGTTATAATATTTAAAAGATAGCTTAATTTTAACTTTCTTTAATATTTCTTCAACAGTAAGCTTATTTAGACTTTTCTTATTGACGTTGTTTTAAGTTAAAATATAATCAATTTCAATAATAATAATTATAAAGATAGTTACTTTTGAATTTTTGACTAGTAATCTATAGACTGCAATCTTTATTATTGCTATATTTAATAAATTAAAAGATGTAACAAAGTTGATTGCAATAAGCTTGAAAAAAAAGATTACTAAGCTAGCTAACTCAATAATTTTACTAAATAAAATAGACTTTTCACTAAGAAAAGTAAGAATAAAAGAGATAGATTTGTTACGAGCGTGCTTAGTCAACGTGCTCTAAAGCGAGTCTAAGACTCTATCGAGCTTAGCGCTTTTCTTTCCTCTATATATATAGTCTTCGCACCTTCGTAGATCTCGCTCTTTAGCTTTAAATTCTTGTTTATCTAGTTTATTAGCTTAGTTTATCTAATATCTATAACTCGCTCTAGCATAATCTTAACAAAATTGTTTTAATATCTACTTAAGAGATAAGCTTTTCTGTTTAATAGTAATTTTCTTAATAGTAAAAGAAGAAGCTTTTAAGTAAGCTTTAAAGATAGAAGTATTAATACTAGAAAATTAAAGTATATTATTTCTTATATTGATAGTTATCTCTATTTTGTTTATTTATGTTTTTCTTAAAATTATTTAATACTAACTTAATAAAATAATTAGCATAAAGATCAAATATTTTGTATAATTCTAAATAGTCGAATTTGTATAGACTGTATAAGTAATAATCTTTTTTATATAGTAATTATTGAATTCTTTTATAAATTTAAGCTTGCTCAAAGATAGAGATTCAATTTGAAGATAATTAAAAATAATTTATATAGTTAAGTTATTAATAAACATATATTTAGCTACTTTAGTGTCAATTAATAATCTTAATAAGTAACTATTTTTATTGCTAGATAGTATACATTTAATAGTCAAAGATTTTAAACTAAAAAAATTATCTAATAAGCTTGTTATTAAAGAAATTAACATATCTTTTATTGCGTCTTTAATAAAAGTTTCTAATTTTTTAACTTATTCTTTAATTTCTCTATAAACAAATTCTTCTCTTTTAAATTCTTGATAGTTAGCTTATTAACTTAGAGAGTAAAGATATAAGATGCAAAAGTAGTTGCTCTAAACTAAAAGCAATTCTTAATAAAATAATTGAGAGTTTTGCAATTGTAGCAGATAATTAAAGTTCTAAAATAATCAAAAACAAGATTGATAAAGCTAGTAAAATAAGCGAAGCTAGAAGCAATTAATACTAGCGTTAACACTAGAGTTAAAAGAATAAAACATTTTTCTGAAGTTATAATTAAAGCAGTTATTGATTTAACTGCTTGTTGCTTGCTATGTTGTTAATAAATAGCTTGCTATTTATTATTTATTATCTAAAGATAGCTTTTTAGCTTTTCAAGCTTCTTAAACTTAATAAGATAGAAGTTCAACAAATTTAAAAGATAATTGTTGATCTTGTCTTGTAAATTATTTATCAGAATTGTCTCTTTATATAATAAATAGCTAATCAGCTTTATAAACTTCGTATAAAAGATAGTAAATAAAATATTATTCTATTTCAAATTAACGTACTTATAATAATACTTCTTTAGTCGATTTAAATTATTATAAATTTTATTTAGTCGATTTAGTAGTTTCTTAACTAACTAATATAACTTAAGAGTATCAAATTATTACTTTGCATAAATAAGATTATTAGTAGCTTTCTCTAATCTAAATAACACATAGACTATACAAAGATGCTTTGTAGAATAGTAATTTATGTTGACTTCGATCTTGTTACTTATTTTAATAAGTTATTGCTCTTAAAAAGATTTAGCTATTTCAATAAAAATTGATAAATTCGAGAATTTTGTTGTTTTATAATAATTATTGTTAAATACAGTAGAAAATTCCCGTTAACTAGAAACTTCAAAAGAATATTGATGTTAAATAAACGAATATACTTTCGAAACAAAAGTAATTAAGAGTAATAATATTGTTTGCGAATTAATTTTCTGTTTAGCTAGTTTCTCTAATTTAGCTAATTAAGTATTTTGACAAAACATAGAATAATCAACTAATTGACAAAAAACTTTGTTATTTAAGCGAGCGTTTTGTAGTCGATTAAATTTTGTTTTTAACTTATTATTGTAATTCAAAGTCTTCTTCAATTGTTTTATAGTCTTCTAATATTTCTTTTGTTTCGCAACTTATTGCTCGAAGCAAATAACTACTAGATCTCTCTAAATTCAAAGTTTCTTTAGCATTTCTAGAAACTTATCAAAGTTATTTGTTGCTTACTAAATAAGCTATTCTTTAATATTCATTTTTTATAAAGTCGAGACTTTGTTAGCTTCGAATAAAGTATCGATAAAAAGTATAGAAACTTGTCTAAAGACAATTCGCTAAAGCAAACAAGTTGTTCGCTAATTAACTAATTTATTGTTATATGTTATTGCAATAAAATGTAAAAGATATAATTTTAATAATCTTTTAATAATTGAATTGTTTAATGCAAATCTAAAGAATCTCTTGCAAATTAATTTTGCTATTTAATTGTTAAATAACTAATAACTGTTTTATCTAAAGAAATTCTTGTAAATAGAAGTAGTAATAAGAATAGAATCGAAAAATTTCTTGCGACTCAAAAATAATATTGCAAGCTTAAAGAATTCCTTACAAGCTTTTCTAGAAGATTTGAACAACTTATTTTGTATTGTTTGTTTGTCGATAGCAAAGTAGATTGATTAGCATTTATCTAATATTAGAGACTTGTCTAGAGCTAATTATAGAGACATTATTTAACTAGAAGATAAATGCTAAGAAAGGAATATATCTATATATAGGAAAGTCATCTATGTAAGCGCTCGCTTAACTAGCGCCGCGCTAGATCTTATAGCATTTAATAGAGCTAATATAACTAGTAGAAGCAAAGTCTAACAAGACTAGAATTGTAACAATAATTATAAAGAAAATATAAGCTTGCATTAATAAAATACTCTAATAATACAAACAACTAGTTAAATTTAATAATAGATCTATTAAGTTAAATTTATAATAATTGTTCTATATATATAGTCAAATATTATATTTCTAATTAGATAAGAGAAGTTCGTTTGCTTAGTCGCTTATTGTATGTTAACTTTCGTCTCTTACTAATAATCTTAAAGAACGAGTAAGATATATATTCTTGTTAGATTGAAAGTAAATGTCAATCTTCAAAAACGCAATATTTGCTATAGTTTTCGATTTGCAAACATAAAAGTATCGAAGTTCTCGTTAATTACTTTGAATCTTAATATTAGAATAATTATACTATAAATAGAAAAGCGAGAATGCTTGCGTTGTAAAGCAAAGAATTATATATATCTTACTTAGTTTCTTGTGCTTCTCTAGAAAATAAATATCTTAAGCGCTTGTGTTTGCGACTCGACTTCAATTCTCTTAGACGCAAAACGTCTCAAAACAAATATAATATATATTACTTGTACTAACGAGCGTACAAAGTATATATAGCGCTTTGTTACTAATTAACTATTGATGCAAGTATACTTTGTATATACGCATCTTTTAAGATAAGAGAATTGATAATTAATTAAAGTTTTGCCCAAAACTAATATTTGCAATATAAAATAACTCTATCGATTTATAGCTTATTTTGAAGATTCTTGTACTTAGAATAGATATTGAGATAACTTTTTTATTTGATACAATTATTGTCGTTTTGCATTGTTCTACTTACGCATCTTATTAGAAGTATATTCTAAAATTCTTCTAAACAACAATTTAATATATTTGCAATATATTTCTTATCTTTTATCTTAATCTTTATATTGCTAGAACTATTTGTCGCTCAATTTACAATTGTTCTATCTAAGATAGTTTTATTATCGAATATGCTAGTTTGTTATTAGCATAATAAAAGCGTTGCAATTGGCAATTATGTCTGCAATCTTTTCGCAAATATTAGCGCATACTATAGTGTAGACTCTATCTATCTTAACAATAATATTTGTCAAAATAACAATAACTAGATTATTAGAGAAGTTTGTATAGATTCTATCTAGCAGTTACTCGAATATCCTAACTACTGTATCGATTAATCTATATTGCTTAATTCGACGCGCAAAATTATACAAATACTAATATAGTACTTATAGACGTTAGCACAAACAACTTAAACTTAATATTGTGTCAAAATGTTATCAACAACGCTCTTAACTATTGCTGTAACTATACAAACAACTATTGTAGTAAAAATATTAACAAATTTCGACTTTCTAATATTAAAAATTTCTTCGCAACTATTACGTTATTTGCTAGCATTGCAATCTAACATTCTTTTATGTCGACTTTTGCTTTATCTATTACAACAGCTCTATTGTTAGTATTCTTCTCCTTAAGTTTATCGATAGCTTTTTCGACAATTCAAATAACGATATTGTTATCTTCTAGAACTTCTTTGCTATCTATAGAACTTAATACAAGCGCAAAGATTAATATAGCTATAGACAATTCTACAAGCGTAATTATTATTGCTATACTCTTCTTGTTTCTTTAATAGATTTTACGAACAAGAACAATATCAAAACGCAAAATTGCTTCTAGCAAAGATAATATGTTGTATTCAAATACTTATATTGTCGACGCTAAAAGTTACAATCGAATGCACGAACTTTTTGCAAAAATAGCTCGAAAAATAGCAAAAAATAAAACAAAAAAATTGTGAATTGCAAGACAAGAGACATAAAAATTACCTATAAGAAGCTAGAAATATTTAACTAATACTTAAGTTAATCTTGCTTTTATAAACTAAAATTTCCAATCAATCTTATCGAAGAACATTTCTCTCTTTAATATCAAATAACAACTATTGTTACAATAATTCTCTATCAAAGATATATAGAACAGATTTCCCTTAAATTTACTCTAAGATTTAGATCTTGTTTCGCATAGTATTTTACTCGTTCTATTGTCAAATTGAAGCTAATTAGAGATATGTATAATATTAAATCTTAACTAATCGAGACAAATATATATAAAAAAAACTTCTTTAAATTTAAGAAGACAAAGTAAAGTATAATTGCTTTAAGATACAAAAATACAATATTATACAATAAACAATCTAGTAATAATATTAAATTAATACAATAAATGTTTAAAGCAACTCGCGTACAACTTTCTTAGCACTTCGATAGCACAAATAATTTTACAATACAAAAAATAGCTTCTTGCTTCTACCTTTGATGTTTTCAATAGTTCTCGCAAGTAGTCGTCAAATAAGTATCTATTCCTTTGATTGTTATAAGATCAATTATCTCTATAATCTTCAAAAAGTAGTAAAAACCTAATAACTAAGTAGACAAACATTGTTAAGCTTTAATTTAATTAAATTCGACAAATCGCTAAAAGCAAAAGCATTTATATCTTATATAATCAAGCTGTTATTAAGTTAAATCTAGCTATTAATTAAAGAGAGCAATCGATCTTGTAACAATTAAAGAGATATTACAACAATTAGCTCTAAATTGTTTTTGTCTAGTCTTCTCTCAAATCTAGAAAATCTAGATTGTCAATTACTTATTCTTATACATATTTAAATTGATTTTTGTTGTCAAAAAGCTACAGATCTACTTATCTTAATCTTCTTAATTGTAATTAATCTATAGAAGAATACTCTATTCGTAATAGTATATTTTAACTCTTGCAAATAAAGTCGAAGTTTCTTGTAAACAATATTGTATATTTAATTTAAAAAACTCTTCTAAATTAAAGAAGCTTCTAATTATTAAAAAATAAGACTAAGATTTAATTGCAAGAATTGTCTATACAAAAAGCTAAATCAATCTATCTTAGAAAATAATCTAGCGCTTAAGAGAATTATATAGCATATTACTTGCTACTTAATATAATTGTACTAGAGAAATCTATATTATAGTATAGCAAGCAAAAGTTAACTTAATATCTGCAAATAGTATTAACAATACAATTGCTTTGTTTATCGATAAAGAACTTAAATATATATAATTAGCAAAATATTTTCTAATAGTTGATATAGATAAGAATTTAAGAGACTTTAAGATTAAATGTTGTTGCTTAAAGTAGCTCGATACAAGAATAAGAGATCTATAAGATTATAACTAGAAAAAAAAGTAACAATCGAAATTAAGTTAAGATATAGTGCAAACTCTTAATTTTGTATAGAGTTCTATACAACTATTCTTCTTAATACAAAAGTCGCATTTGTACTTAAACATAGATATCAATTTGTTTCTTAAAACTCGATACTATAGAATTCGAATATATTGAAATTTGAAGACGCAAAATTACGTTGCAATTTGTCTTAAACAAATATTTTACTCTAGTTAGTATAGCTCTTAGAGCAAGTTGTTTTAAGATTGTTAAATTGCTAACTAAAGCAAACGCAAAAGAGAGTCGAGACATTCTAGATAAGTTCGATCAATTAATTAAAAGATATATTCGCGAAAGTAAGAAGTCGATAGTTAGTCGATATATCGATATTTGAGTTTCCAATATTAGTTAACACTTGTAGTTCTTTCTATACTATCTACGCAACAAATATTCTTAAGAAAAATATAAATTATAAGATGCGATATACAATACTAGTTATTTGTATTGTTTGTAGATCTAGTAGTATCTTATTAAAGCAACAAAAGCTATAATAGAAGCAAGAAAAGTAGTTGTTCAATTAGAAGTATAAGATAGTATAGATTGTAGCGTTATTATATTGTCAATTAGTCTTGTTAAGACTAGCGTAAATTGCGACACAAGATTCTCTTATTATTCTCTTTTGTTTATCGATAATTTCGAAGTCAACATAGTCTTGTTAGATAAAAAATTAACTTTTATAATATATAAAGAGAATAGAAAAAATAATAAAAGCTCGATATAATTCTAGAGTATATTAGAAGATTCAAAATATAAGTTTAAAGAAAGAGAAATGACTTCTAAACTACGCATTGTAGTTAAAGTACTCTTATACTATTATACTATTAAAGTTAGAATGTCTTTTTCAAATACTATTAACGTCTTCTTTAAAGACTTATTCTTAATCTATTCTATATAGTTAGCAAGATTAGTTATAACGTCAACAACAAAGTTCTTCGCAAACCAGTTGCAAAAAATAATCTTGCTATAATTAGTTATTGTCTTTATGTAGTTCTATTTATAATAAAATAGATATTATATTATGCGAGTTTCAATAAATAATGCTTTCTTTAAATCTTTTTATAGTTAAATTATAAGAGATTTTCTTGATTTAGCATTGCATTTACAATAGACGCAAGTATAATTAAAAAGATTTGTCCAAAATCGTGTTTTAAACAATTGTTAATTAATCGAATAACAAACAACAAAGATATAATCTCTTTTACGTCGATATTAAGTTTGTTAAGATTAATACTTGTAACAATTTGATAAAGACGCTTGTAACATATATTAAAGTTGTTAATTTCGCTATCTAGTCTTGTAAAAGAGCTTTGATATATTTTGTTTAATATATCGAATACTTTAAGTCTTGCGTGCTGTAGTACGCGTATCTGAACCCAAAGAGAAAAATTTATAAGATAATTATACTTATTATTGTTAAGAGTTATGCTGTCCAGTAAATTAATATAAAAGGCTATCTTTATTAAGTATAATACTAGTCTAAAGTAGCAAAAAAATAGATATAAAATATTTGATTGCGTAATATATATAAATACAACTTGTTTTATTTGAGAATTATCTAAACAATTTTTTATTAACAAGCAATTGTATAATATATAGATCGAGTTAATTATTAAATACTATTTATTTAGCAATAGAGACTAGTTATATATTGCAAGCGAAGCTTAAGAAGTTGAACAAACAAACAAGACATATTATTGTCTAATCTAGAGCAAAAATCGATTCGAAATTAATAAAGATTACGTCTAGTATTAAGATTAAGTTAATATTCTAGATAGTAGTATGCAAAAAGCTTAAAAGTATTGTAAAATTAAGTTTTCAAAGATTTCGATATTCTATGCAAGCATCTAGCAAAGACTAATAATAGTTGTCTTATCTTATAAGTCTAAAAATCTTAGCAAATATTTGGTAAAATAGATAATAAGAACAAGTTATAAATAGTTGTGTTTGTGCGCAAAGATATTTCTTATATTTTCGATCTTAATTAATAAATTAATTGATAAAGTCTCTTACTATATTTATGTCGTACAAGTTAATATATTTAGCTTAATATATTACTTGTTAGATGACAATATTACACAATATAGAAATCTATCTATTCTATCTTCTTTATTATAGTCTTAAATCTAGCTTTATTTGTTAACTATTAAACTCTCTTAGAAACTATCTAAAGTTTACTTGCTAATTAATCTAATTAACACATAGCTATAAATCTGCTTAATTAAATTATTGCGTATATTATCGATTAACGCAACAATTTTATTAACGAAAAAGTCGACGTCTTTAATTCTAACAAGATTGTCTAGTACACTTTTTTGTTTAAAAAGATAGCGCGCTATTATGCAAAATCGATCGAACAAGCTAGTAAAAATGCAGTAGCAACAATCTTCTTAAAGTTGCAATATATCAAAAAGCGCAATCTTACTTTAGAGACAATATTGCAAAATATTGTTTGTTAAGCTAGTTTTGCTAGCTTTATCAAACGTATTGCAAGAAAAGTTCTAAAGACGCTTTAGAATGCTCTTAAGAAAGAAAATCTTATGCGCAAAACAATAAAGAACGCTTATAAGAAGACAATCGATATTGCTAATAATATAGCGAGATTTTCTTGTAAGCATTTTGTTTTAACAAGTTGTATCTGTGCTATTATTGCATTCGACATACTTGTAATTCTTGCGTCAACTATAATTTATACTCTAGATTTTAATATAAAGAACGTTGTCAAAAATACAATAAAAATTCTTATCTTAGTAATAATCCAAATAATATAACTAATAAGATGCAGATACTTTTGTCGCAAACTAGCAATTAATATATAATAGAATAGTAGAGATTAATTTCTTGTTTTCTTATCTATAGAAGCTGGGCGCGCTCTACTAGAGACTAGACATTTAACTAGGCTAACTTATTACAATCTTACGAAGCTCTCTTTTGTTACTAATACTATAATAGAAGATCTCTATCAAATAAGATAGATATTCGCATATATATTAGTTTAGAGAAAGCTGCGTTAACGAAGTCTTCTATAGAGCAAAATAGTACTAATCTTATTCTTACTAGCTCTCGCCCACACATCTATTCCTAAGCTAGAAAAATCTTCTTCTCTTCTTCTTTTCTCTCTTTGTGCGACAACACAACTCTTAATCTTGTATTGTCTAGATATTATTTCTTTTTATAGAAAATTCTTAATAATATATTTCAAATATTAGTTGTATTACAAAGTAATAAAATTGCAATATTAATACTGTTATTTTTAAGCTTTGTTCTTTTATCTATAAAGATAATAAGAACAAAGATAGAGATATAATGTTGAACAGTTTTTAAGAGTATATAGACTGGACTAAGTTAATGCGTTAACTATAAGATTCGAAGATATAGTATAGCTTTAGACAAAAGATAATAAGAAAGATATATAAAGAAGTGCGTATTTCTGTTTCGATATAATAGAAAGTTCTAATAAAATATCTATAAAACAATCTAAACAAAGAAAAATCTAACAAGAAAGAACTGCAATAATATTATAATCTTTCAACAATTAAATATTTATTTAATAACTATAATGCTATAGCGTCAACAACGCGTTAGCGTCTCAGGATATAGCAGAGCACGTAATCCCAAATATCTATGGAAGTTCCAAATAGCACAACATTTCTTTCTAATTAGATAGCGAGAAATAGGCTCGCACGTTATAGCGAGTATTAGATAGAAAGAAAGTTTGTTTTTTGTTGTTCTTTAACAATTAGTTCTACTACTATTTACTCTATATAGTTAAAATATAGTAATACAAGTCTATTATATCTTATATCTTTTATATCTTAGTGCGTTAGCAAAAAGCAAACACATTTGTATTTTACAATTCTAATTGTTTCTATTTTTCGAAAAAAAAGACTTAAGACGTAATAGTATTATATTAAACTATAATAGTTCAAATTACAATAATTATTCGATTACTAAATTAAAGTTTAAAAACTTTAATATTTTTTAAGACAAAAATTGTTTACAAAATATCGACAAAAATAATTCTTATTAATATAATAATAGTAAAGAAGAAAGTTTAGCTACAATTAGAATTTCGACTTTATATTAGTAGATAGAAATCTTAATAGCAAAAATTTGAGATTTGCAAAACACTTAATAGATTCAAATTATAATAATCGAAGAAACAAATTCTTAAATTTTACAACTTGTTATTGTATTGCTATCGATAATATTCAAGTTTCTAAAGTTCGAGAAACTAAAATTATATAAGAGTTAAAATATAAATAAGCATACTATTTAGTTTCGAGAGATTAGTATTAATATAATGCGATTTTTGATATACTTTATTACAAATAAGAACAAAATTCTCTATTATATATTTATTTTAAAAAACAATATTGCTACGCAATAATATTTAAGAACAAACAATAACGCTAAATTGAAAAGCAAGATCTTTAAAAAATTTAAAGAGTTTTTATTAAATTTGATAGCTAATTTTGCTAATTGTTGTCTTTCTATTTACGAAAAATAAAAGATTGCTAAGCAAAAGTTAGATTAAAAGATAATTGTTTTTAAGAGATATCTAAATAAGCTAGAGACTTATTTAGTATCGCTTTTAAAAAAATATAGAATCTATATATTTCTAACTAAACTAAAGTTAGACTTAAAAGTAAAGATTTTAAATATTAATAATATATCGAACATTTGCAATAAACTTCTAACTATAATTATTATATAAGAACAAATGTTAAATTGTATTTGCAAAGTAGATACAAGCAATTTTGAAAATTAACAAGTAATTAAGAGTTCTAATATCTTTTTAGACAAATTTTATTAAAATTGGCGCTTAAACAATATTGACAAATCTATTAAGAACAAGAAGTTCTATATTTTCAAGAATTTGTTAATATTGCGCAAGCAAGTTTATAAAATTAGTAACACAAACTATTTAAGTTATATTAAATGCTTTAAATATTATAAAAAGAAGTATTACAAAACAAAATATCTTAATAAGTACAAATAAAACAAATCTATTGTTTCTGCTATTATTATAACAAATACAAAAAAAGATTAAGCTTCGTCGACGTCTTGCAAACAAAGCAAAAAAGACAAATAAAAATAGTAGATTCAATCTTAGTAAAAGATTAAATTCGATTTTTTAATAACAAGTATCAAGTTATAGATCTAGTTAATCTAGAAGCTAAGATAAATCTTATTAATTATATCTATATAGTACAATAGAAATTGCAACTTATATTTGCTATTTTATTAATACTAAATTTTTTAATAGCAATAATTGTTTCTATTATAACGTCTATAAGTTAATCTATTATTTAATTAACTTATAGAGTTAGCATTAAGAATGTATTATCTTGTTCTACTTAATAGAATATATAGACTTTAATTTTATATTAGATATATCAATATTGTTTAAACAAGACATATTAATTAATTTAAAAACGCAAAGCTAGCGATTCAAGATCTTAAATAAAAAATTGAAGATAATTAATCTCAAATAGTTTGTTTTAGATCTTATTAAATATAGTATAGTTTATACAATTGTTTGCGCTAATATTACAAAGATATTAGACAAAAAACTAGCAAAGTTTAAGATTTTTAAGAAATTAAGAAATCTAAAAGATGTCTATTATAATAAATTAGCTAAAATTCTATTAAAATTAAAAAGAGAAAATTACGCTATTAAGTTTTAAGACAATAAAGAGCTATTGTTTATATCTCTTTATAATTTTTTACAAAACAAGCTAGTAATACTTCGACAATATCTTGATAATATGTTAGTTAAAAATTAAATTAAGCATTTAGTTTTATTTGTAGACATTTCTATTCTATTTGTATTAAAATCGAACAATAAGTTACGTCTATACGTCGACTATAGAGATTTAAATACAATTATTATTAAAAATTGTTATTTATTGTTTCTAATTACGAAAACGCTAGATTGTTTATACAAAACAAAGCGCTTTATTGTCTTAAATCTAAAGAACATCTATTATCGCATTTGTATTAAACGCAATAATAAGTAAAAGACAATATTTTGCACATATTATAAGTATTTCGAATATTATATTATATTATTTAAACTAGCAAACGCATTTGCAATCTTTCAAATCTATATTAATAAAATATTGCAAAATTTGATCGATATAACTTGCGTAATCTATATAGATAATATACTTGTATATAGCAATAATTCGACGAAACACTAACGTTATATTAGATAGATATTGGAATATTTTTGCGAATATTTGTTGTATATTAATCTAAAGAAATATAAGTTTAATACTATTAAGATTAAATTTCTAAATTTTATTGTGTTTCTAGAAAATATATAGATAAATTCGAAAAAAATCAAAATAATTAAGAAGTAATTTAAATTAAAAACTTATTGCAAACTTTAAATATTTCTAAGCTTTATAAATTTTTATAAATACTTTATATATTGCTATTCGAAAAAAGCTATTTTTCTTACTAGCTTGTTAAAAGAAAGTAAGAATAACAAAAAATATAATTTTTTTGTTTAATCAAATAAAGTAGAGTAGACGTTTTGCTAGCTTTGCAATATCTTTATATTAATTTTACTACTTTATTACTATAACTTAAGCAAGAAAATAAGAGTAAAAACTAACATATTTAACTTTGCAATTGCGAGCATTCTAAGTTAACAAAATAATAACAAAAATTAATATCTAATAGCATTCTAATTGCAAAAGATAATTTCGATAAAGCAAAATTATAAGATATATAATTAGGAATTGCTAATTATTATAATTGCTTTTAAGCAATAAAAATACTATCTAAAAAACAATATATATTCTATCGAGATATAATCGAATTATAATAATTATAGAAGATTTATAGATTAAAAGAAACTAAACTTAAGACAAGTCTACTAAGTGCTCAAATTAATTATCTATAACTTTAAAATCTTTTATTGTTTAAATAAGAAAATTTTGACAAATAAATTGTTAAAATATCTTAATTATAAAAAAGTCTTGTTATTAAATATAAGATTGTTGCTAATATTGCAAAACAAATTGATGTTATTATTTAACAAAGATTTGTTAACGCAAAGCAAATAAAAAATATTAAGTAATTTAACTTTTGTATTTCAAAATAAGCTAACGCTATTATTTAACAAAAAGTTGTTAACGCAAAGCAAACAAAAAATATTAAATAATTTAATCTCTATATTACAACTAGTAGAAGTACTTATTAGTAGCGCAAAGATTTTGCAATTATAGAATAGAAAGAAAGTTCTTAAAGAACTAGTATCTTTATTTTAATTAATTAATATACAAGTTGTTATCTTAAGAAAAGTAGTTAGAAATATATTAGAGAAATTATATAAAAAATCTTAGAGATTAATAAAATTCTTAATAAAGAATCTTTAAACTAAAGATACTTAAGTTAAAAAGATTTAAATTAAGATCAAAAAATTGTTTTGTTGCAAACAAAAGATATAGACTCTAGATTAAAAGAATCTTGTTAAATATAACAAATTGCTCTATATCTTAAGAGACGCAATTACTAGAAAAAAATTAATTAGCAAGAATTATAACAACTTATTGACAAAATATTTTGAAGTTAAGAAAATTCTAAATTTATTTTAACAAAAGTATTTCTAGTTTGTCTACGCTAAGTAGATAAAAGCGTATATTAAAATATATAATATTTGTTAACGCATCAAAGTTTCTTGTTATAAATTATATAATAAGCTTCGATTCTTATCTATTGCAACAAAGTTATAAAAAGAAATTATTATAAACTTTGTAATAGATTTGTTGTCAAACAAACACTATAAAGTTGTATATAACTCGATTTTTGTAATAGTTAATTATTGTACAAAAATAGTTAAATATATATTTGTAATTACTAAAATTAATATCGCAAAACTAACAAAAATATTTTTTGATAAAATTGTTTTACACTTCGAAACGTTAACTAATATAGTAAATAATAAAAAATTTATCTTTACTAGTATCTTTTAATTTGTTGTATATTTTTATGCACAAATTAAAAGATAGTTAAGTATTGTCTTTTATTCTTAGATAAATAACTTAATTAAGCAACAAAATTAAACTCTTAAATACTATTTTCGTATTTACATTAATACTAAATAGACAAAATAGACAAATTTATTGTTAATAGCAAAATTCGTCTACAATAATAGCTATTATATTTTAATTAAAGCTTTGTTGTTCTATTTAATATACAATTACTATTTAGAGATTTACTATAAAGTTAAGAACAACTCTATTAAAAAGAAGATATTATTAATATAGAAACGTATAAAATAGTTTTATAATCTAAAAAAGATTTTAGCAAAATATCTTAAAAATATTGTTGCACAATAGACAAAGTACTACAATAAAAAATATAAGTTAAAGAGCTTTATTATAGAAAAATTGATTATACTTTTAATTAGAAATCTAAAACAAAAAAGATTTAGTAAAAAAATATCGCATAAGTATATCGAACTATTTAGAATTAAAAATAAGATTAAAACGCAAATTTATTGTCTTATTCTACTTAATATTTACCAAATTTATAATACTTTTTATATTTTATTTCTAAAATTATATTTGTATCGCGTTAACAATAAGCAAGCAAAATAAATATTGCAAGTTTCGAAACTTGTTAACAACAAAATTTAATAAAAAATTAAAAAAATTCTAGACAAAACTAAGTTAAAGAGACAAATATAATATAAAATTAAATAGATAAACTAGAACAAAGAGTACAATTAATAATTAAGAAAAAAATTTCTAAATAATATTAATAAGTTGCAAGAGAATTTTAAGAAACAAACATATAGCAAACAAAAACAAAAAAAATAGCGCAATATATATTGCAATAACAACAATTATATTAATAATAATTTGTTCGATAAAATATTGCGCAATTGTTATTGCGTTGTTGTTGTATAATTAAGTTATATAGAAAGACTCTTTTATTTTGTTATACAAGATATCAAAAATAATAAAGTTGTCTCTCTTAATATAAATGCTCAAAATATAGCTTAAAAACAAAGCTACTCTATTATTGCTAGTTAATCGACAACGTATTATAACAACTTAGCAAGCTCTTAATATTTTATTAGACTTGCTTTAGAACAACTAGAGAAAATTCTTAAATTTATTTGAAAATAAGTTGTTAAATTTCTCAAAATTAACTATAGATAAATCTTTAAAGTTGTTCGAAATACTTATATTCTCTTAAGAAAGATAGATTGCAAAAAATCTATTTTATACAATATTCTTTATCTTTGCTATAGATTTGTTTTTGTCGTTTATATATATCTTTGCTTTCTTTATTTTTTAAAAAAAAAATGTAAACAAGCAAAGCGCAAACAAAATAAAAATAAAAACTTATTATATTTTTATCTAAGAATTTTGTCGACAACTCGAAGTTGCAAAGAGATTTAATTTTAAAATTGTAAAATTTTGCAAAAGAATCTTTCGAACTTGTTTAATTTAGATTAATAATAGATTTAAAGACAATTTGTTTTAAATTTGTCTTTTTTGTTTTTATTAACAATTTGTTTTTGTTTTTGTTTCTATTTTGTTTTAAATTTTGAAAGCATATTAATAAAATATCGAAAAGCAAACGAAAATACTTATCTTTAATACTTTTTCAAAAAGTAGATCGATTAGTTGTTATATTTTAGCAAGAGCTTTATTTTAAGTTATTTTTGTTTTTGCAAACTTTTGTTCGAGTTTAATTTAATACTCTTAAGCAAGAGTTAAATCTTGTTCGAGTTGTTAAATACAAAATTGAGTTCGATCTATTATTAATAAAATAAATTCTTTATTGCGTTGCTAGCTTTTTATATTGCGAACTATACTCTTTTATATATATTTTATTATTTTAAAAATTGTATTTCTTATTTCGAATATCTTGCAATAATTAATAACAAGTTTCTTTATAAAATTTTAAAAGTGTTTAACAAACTAATAAATATTAGCAATTGTTATATTGTAATTCTATACAAAATTTATTGCAATACAATAATTTAATTTGCAATAAAAGACTTTGCAACAAATATAAATACTTCTTTTTTTGCAAATATATATATACTTGTTTACGCAAGTTATATACAAAAGATTATTACAAACTATAATATATTAGTATTGCATACAATAAAATATTAAAATTGTTTACTTTTTTAATCTCTTAATCTCTTAGAAAATATAATTGAAGAAATAAGAAGAAAAAAAGCGAAAAATATATTAATTTGAGATTTGTACTATATATATAAGCTTTATGTATTGTTATCTTTGCGACAAATTACTTACAACAATAAAACAACTACAATTAAGAAAAATATAAAAAGAAAAAAAAGAAAGAAAAGAGAAATAACAATATTTATATTTATAATTTATCTAGTATTTGCGCAATATTAACTTTACTTTAAACTTTGTTTTGAATTTTAATAACAACAAACAACAAAGTAATAACATATTATAAATTGTTATTGTTGTTATTATATTGTTCTACAAGTTGTGTTAAATAAATATATAAATTTACTTCTATTAAATAGAAAACTTTTTTTCTCTTAATTTTTAAAGAGATTTGAGAAGATTTTTAACAAACTCTTATAGCGCTAGCGTTTAGCAAGCGCCTTTGTCTTAATAAAATTAATATAGTTTCTTATATTACTAAGAATTAGTGCTCTAAAAGAAAAGATAATTGTAATATTGTAGCGTTAACAACGCGTTAGCGTCTTAAGATATAATAGAGTATATAATCTCGAATATCTATAAAAGTCTTAAATAGCACAACATCTCTTTCTAATTAAATAGCAAGAAATAGACTCGCACGTTATAACAAGTATTAGATAGAGAGAAAGCTTGTCTCTTGTTGTTCTTTAACAATTAGTTCTACTACTATCTACTCTATATAGTTGAGACATAGTAATACAAGCTTATTATATCTTACGTCTTTTATATCTTAGTACGCTAGCGAGAAGCAAACACACTTGCATCTTACAATAACAAATAGAGATTTGTTTCTACTCTACTCTTATCTTATTATACTCTAAGGAAACTTCTATATCTTTCGCGCTTTTCTATTCTTAGATATTATAATCAATCTTTTTTAGTTTCTTAAGCTTTATTTTCTTCTCTATCTTTTTTACAAGTCTTAATCGATCTATTCTAATCTTCTTCTTCTTCCTATTTCTATTTATTACAAATATTATCAACAAGTTTATATTCTAGAACTTGACAAATCTTAACTCAATTTTTGTTGTCTTAATCTTCTTATTCTAGTTTTGAGACGTCAATATAATTTTCTAGGTAGTTAAGAAATTATCGATTTTGTCAAATTCAAAAATATTTGTACAATTGAAATAGATTTTAATAGTTTTAGATTGTATAAGAGTGTTATTCTTTGCAAATTCTAAGAAAGAAAGAGATATAAAATGCAGCGAATGTATTTTAAGTATCGACTAGAACAATATAAAGAGCATAAGCTACTTGTTTGTATCGCTCTTTATCTAGTTCTTCGAGCTCTTGCTTGTATCTAATTTGCTTTTGTCTTTCTTGCTATCTAGCACGAAAGACTTGCTACTCTCGAACAACGTTCTCGAGTTACTAAGATTGCTATTGAAGTTTAGAAGATCGAGACTCTTAGTATTGACTTAATCTATTATGTTATTGTAGCTCTTAAATAGACTCGAATCTTGCTATATTAACTTGTTAACGCTAACTTTATTAAAGTTATCTAATAAATTTGAATTAACTTTAGCAACAAGCTTTTTTATAGTCTTTAATAACTTTCGAGAGTTAATATCTTAAATAGTAAAAACAACTTGTTTGTTTTTGAAGATTATAAAGATAGAAAGACTATATAATATTCTCGAAATTAATCTCTAAAACATTTAATTCTAGTATAGCATAAGATGCAACTTATATTGTAACGCTATATATCTTTGCAATATCTTGTTGCTAATCGATATTTATTTTGCTAAAAATTATCTTTTGTTGTCTCGAGAGCTATACAAATAGTTGTTTGTATATTGGGACAATCTATTTGCAAGAATTGTATTAGTTAGCGTAGACTATAAAGACAAGTTGTTTTTGAACGTTATTACACTCTTACGTCAAGATATTTATATATAATTTGAAATAATATTGCACAAATATTTGTTTTGCAATCTAAGATATAAGATGCTAAGATAAAAACTAAACGCTATGTATATATACAGTATTAGAGTAGGATTGCTTTATAATATATCTCAATATTATCTTTGTATTTACTAAGAAATCTAACAAATCGAGTCTTATATATTAATTGATCTTTCGCTCTTTTATAGTTATAAACTCTACAATTATAAAGTTATTGCTCTAGATTTAACTAACTATATTATTAATTTGTAATAATTAATAAAGCAATTCGTGCATATCTGCGCGCTAGCTTTGTTGCTTTTCTTGTCTCTAGTCTATAACTTAAGATAACTATTCAAAATATTTCAAAATCAAAAATAGCAATATTGCAAATATATAAGATAAAAATAACTCGAAAATATATAGTCTTATCAATATAGTCTATATATAAGAAAGATCTACAAATAAAGCATTCTCAAACAAGAGTCGATAATATAGAGCTTAGTATTAAAACTTTAAGCAATATTCGATTCTTTTAGATATTATTTAATCTATTTTTAATCTTTAATAATTATAACAACTCAAAGCAATATATTAAGATTTCAAATATCTCAAATAATATAAACAACTGCACTCTAGTTTTAGAACTTTTCTCTAATATTAAAAGCAATCTAACTTTATATTAAAACTATAGTATTAATCTATCTATTAACAAAAGACTTTGTAAGAAGTACTATATCTTTAAAGTTAAAAACTCTATATTACAAAAACAACTCTATAAGTCTAATTAAGTTAATTAGAGAAACAAAGTCTACTAACAAAGCTTTACAATCTTGCGAGTTAATAATAAGAATACAAGTTTTGTTTATTCTATTTTCTTTGCAAAAAGCAATTCGAACTAAGCAATTTTTGTAATAGCTAAAGATTCTAGCAATATTAAGTTGTTTTCTTTGCAATAGACTAAAAAAATAACTAGACAAACTCTTTGCAATTTTTTGTATACTTGTTTACTCTTTTTTTTGAAACAAGCTGTAAAAAAGCGTACAATTAAATGCGCAATTAATAAAGAGCTTTGTATGTTTTGCTTATAACAATATTCTACTTCGAATTTAATACTTTTTCGACAAATCTATCGAGTTAATTTTAGTACTTCGAATCGATATTATTTTGTCTTTCTAACAAGATTACAATTAATTTGCTTAAATAAATATATTTTTCTTGTCTAGTATTTGAAACAAGCAACAAGATATTAGAATATTATAATAATACAAATAATCTATACTTAATTTGCAAACAATATTGAAAGCGCGTTAAATTCTATATTTGTAACTTAGATTAACTAATAAGTATACAAATACAAATATTAAAAAGATTATTGCAAAAGATTAATATATTTTTGCAAACAATTTAGTAGTTTATAGATCGACAAACTCTAAATACTTTTTTTAATATAACTTTTTATAGCAATCTAAGATATTGCACTTGTTAGCTATGCTTAACAAGTAATATATATTTTAACTTAAAGAGACAAGCGTCGAACTATAAAAAAAGAAATTTATTATATAAGAAGTCTTAACTAAGCTTTAATAGAATTTTGCAAAGTTAAAATAAGAAATTATAAAAATTTAGTATTTAAGTACAAATAAAAAACTTAATATTTAGTATTGCAAATATTTAATATATAAAACAAACAATTTAACTCTATCTAGTATAATAGCTTTTAAGAGTTATATTGTTAAGATATATTAAATTAATTTTTGTATCTAGTTTCTTTGCGTGTTTCTTTTACTACAAAATATTATTAAGTCTTGCAGTTAAAAATTGTTTGAGTAAAATTTTTGCAGCAATTGTTTTATTATCGAAAAAGAAAGAAAGAGACTTAATAGAAAATTACTTTTGTCTTCTAAAATTCTCTTTTTCTACTTTATTTGTTGTCGATGTTAATTTTATATTGAGTTAGTTACTTTAGTTTTGCACAAGAGTTTTGCGTCTAAAGTTAAACAATAAAATTGTTTTTTATAAATAAATTGTTGTCTTATTTTGTCTCTATTTTTTAGTATCTATCTTTAATACTTAAATATATTCTATTTATATATATATATTTAAAAGAATTTATTTTGAAGTTAAAGAAAAATCTTACTATAATCTTTGTAATCGAAATATCAAAATATATTAATTGCAAAACTATAAAGATTGCAGCTAATTTTAATATTTAATATCGATTTACTGAATTGTATTTCTAGATCTGTTGCTTGTATAATTTTCTTAATAGTCTAATAATCTTAATTATTGATAGAAAAATTATACTGCAAATATTAAGATATTTGCACCGATATATTACAATCTTTAATTGTAAATAAATGTTTGTTTATATACTAATATTAATATTCTATATTACGAAAATCTTGCAACTATAATTGTACGTTTGAAAATTAGTAGATATTGCAATAGTATTGCGTCTTCTCTATTTATAGTAGACAATATATCCCGAGTATATTGTAAGACAAATAATATTATCTAACTTGTTGTTTGTTTTGCTTTCTAATTAATTTAATATTATAGACAAATTAATAAGATTTATTAAGTATATAAATAATATATTGTATTCTAAATTTAATATTACTTTTGTATTTGATTTTAAACTAAGTTTACAAGATATATTATATAATTTTTAATAGCAAAAAAACTATTTACTTTTAAATCTATCTTTGCTTGTTAAAAAAAAGTATACGCTATTAACTATAGTTTTAGAAGATTTTCTTTTAAAAAGTTTATAGTTTGCTTAAAATAATATAGATTAATTTCTCTAATACAATTGCAAGTCTAAGAGATAAAGATATTAATATTAATTTTATATTAAGCAAAAAAGAATTGTATATAGAATTAATAGAGAAAACAAGTATCTTAGACTTAAGATAAGATAAGATAGAAGAGCAAAAAGAGACAAAAATAGATATAGAAAAAAAATCTAAATAATAATACAAGATTAGAGAGAATTTAATAAAATTTAAATTAAAGTTAGAAGAAAAAATAGACAAAGAATAGTTATTAGAAGAAAATAAACTATATTTAAAATTTAATAAGATTAAAACAGAAAATAACAATTTAGTATATAAGTTATAATATTAGCTAAGTCGAATCGAAAGTATAAAGTGTTTTGTAAAAGATGAAAATTAAAAGAAAAATAGTAACAAATAAGCTAAAAATTTGTCAATAAGATTCTACGTATTTATATAGATAATATATAATTATAATAAAGTATTGCTAGAATTTTAACTTACAAAAGTAGATTTAAAAGAATATCAAATATTATTAATTGTATTAAGTTTGATAAGAATAATTAATTTGCTTCTTCTTCTTTTTGCTAACAAATATTAATAGAGCAAAAATATTACAAAACAATTCTTTAAATTCTAATAGATCTACAAAATTTTAACTTTAATAAGTAATAAGCTTTGTTATTGCAAATACTATAAAATAGCTAAAAATATTTACTAAGATATATTAAGTTACAAAATTAACAATTTTAAAGTTAGCGCAAAAAAATTATATTGAAAAAAATATATTATAATTTAAAAGAGTTAAGAGAAAGTATATTTAAAAGAAAGAATTGCTATATCTAGAGTAAAATATCTTATTTTAAAAAAGAAAAAGTTGTTATATTTGAACAAGATAAAAAATTATAAAGATATAGAAAAATTATTTAATTTTTCTCTTAATAATTTTGTATTGTAGAAAGTCTTAGAAAATTGTGTTACAATATTAATAAATTAGCTAAATATCAATTACGCAAATATTATATTATATAAATTCTTTTATATTTTAGTCTTTTTTCTTCAAAAAGATTTTAATAATAACAATCGATTTATAAAAGTTTATTTACTTACTTCTTATTCTACGCTTTTTAATTTAAAAAAGCGATTATTTTCTATGTTTAAAACAGATAGCAATATAATATCTACAACAAAATATAGAATTAAGCGAAGAGAAAGAAATTTATATTATTTTCTATCAACTCTATCTTTGAATGTCTTATCGACGGAACTTAAAAGAATATTAGAGTTAATCTTTAATTAAGTTAATTGATTAGAGATAATATTAGCAATAGTTAAGAATTAAGCGTTGTTAATTTATTGCAAAGTTATCGAGAAAATATTGCAAACACAAATATATTAGCTTGTAAAAGTCGAGATTAAGAACAAGTATAAAAAAAATTAGAATACAAACAAGCACGAGAATAACAATAACAATAAGAAATATATATATATATACAAGAACAATAATAACAACAATAACAATAACAATAACAATAATAAGAATAAGAATAAGAATAAGAATAAGAATAAAGACGAGAATAAGAATAAGAATATAGATAAGAATAAGACTAACGATAGCAATAAATACAATAAAATATAAAGAGAAGTAATATAAACAAGAAGATACAAAAAAATTAAAGCGAAGAATTAGAAATAGATTAATAGTAAATATATAGTTACTATAATTATATTTGTTTTAGTCTTTAACGTTCTCTTCTTATTTGCTAACTTCTTACTCTACAATCTTAGAGACAAAGTATTGATTATTTTTTGCGCTTAAGATACAAGATAATTTGATTTATATAATAGAGTCTAAAGCTGTTTGAGGACTAGAGTATATCTGAAAATAAGAATACTATTATATCTTGCTTTTGTTGCTAACTTTTAGATTTATATTCTTTCTTGCTCTGTTTTTGTTATCTTTAATTGTCTCAACTTAATTTTTTCTACTCTATATATCTCTATTACAAAACGTTCTCTATAGTAATAGAATAAATAATAATCTCGATTTTTAAGAGTAAGTAGTTAGCAGAAGCAATTACTGAAAGTAGATAAAATATAGAAAAAGATTTAAAAGTAAAGAGAAGTAACTATATTATTTACTATCTATATAAGATAGCAAGTGCTATTAAAAGAGCTTTCTTAGTTGTTGTTTTTAAAGTTCTTAGTTCTACTTCGGAATGCTTTTGTTTTTTTCGATTTTATTCTTAAAAGTAGTTATAAACAAAATCTTCGAAATTACAAACAAAGTTACACAATTAATAAATAGAGCTACTAGAGTTATAATTAAATAATAGGCAGAAATAAGTTTTATAAATTGTATTCTAATCGATAAATCTATAAGAATATAGTAAGAACAAGCTTATTATTCTTATAGACTCGCAACTTCTACTTACTTTACTTCTACAATTATCTACGTTTCTATAAATAAAATCCAAGTCTATATATTATATATTATATCTATTTTCTGCTGGTCGGAATAATTTTCCTATCTACTCTTGTCGTTCTTATTGTTCTATTCGTTAGCTATTAGATATAGGTTATTCTCTTTATTGTTAACTAACATTGACACAATCTATCTTAGATCTTAGCGATATTTGCCAAAAGCCTACTTTCTAAGCGTCTTAGCAATATAATCTACAATTCTATAAATTTTATTATTAAGTTAATTGCGCGCTTGCAGATTTAAGTTGCAATCAATAAGTAAGAAAATCGACTCTTACTTAATATTGTCTCTGTTAATAGCGAGCAAAAATTCTGTTTTGATTTTTTGCTCTTAACAATATTAATTAATTACAAAAAGAAAGTTGCGCTAGAATATTACAATATAATAGATATTTCAAATATTTTATTTTCTCTATTTTGCACAATTCTTTAATCTTTAACTCTAAATTTCTTTTCTTATTTTTTTATTAATTTATATTAAATTAGAATTCTTAAAACGTTGTAATTGTTATTAAGATCTTAGAAGATAATTTACTTCTAAATATAGCAATTAAGATAATAATTAAATATTAGAGTACAAATAAGAATAAAGATAAGAATAGAATTGTATTTGCGCAATTTTTCTTTAACAAAAGCAAAAATAACTTAATTATTCAAAAGCAATATAGTTCTAAAGATAAAGACAAGTAAAGTAACTATAATTGAAATTCGATTTCGATAGAAAATTAATTGTCTATTTTATTAAATTTGTAGTATACTTTATTACTTAGTTAAATAATCAAATCTATTGAAGAAAAGTTGTTATAATTTATAACTTAAAAAATAAGTATTAACTAACTAAAGATCTAATTGTTAGCTTAATAGTAACAATAGTTTTCTTTTTTTTTACTTTAGACGTTATTGCTTTTACGAGAGTTGCATTATTTTAAATCTATTAAATTTATATATTAAATTTATATATTAAATATACGCTTAAATCTATATTATTTATATAAAATACAATATATAGAGTAAAAACAATTATATATTATAAGATTTTTAGATAAATTAAAAAAAAATCTTTTTTTTGTATATTATAGATAACAATATAAATTAAAAAAAATAATCGATCTTTTGACAATTAAAGAGATAGAAGATATTAGTTGCATATTTGCAAAAAATAATCTTGCTCTTATAGACTAGCAAGAATTATAGAAAATTAATAGACAAAGAATAGCTTATAAATATATTAAAATTATTTATATTTTAAAATCGAAATAAATTAAATAACAATTTAATAATTAAATATTTGTACATAAAGCTATAATAAAATAAAGTTGTATAAGACTAAGAGAGAGTCTAAAAAAGAAATATATTGACAAGAAAGTATAAAGTTGCTTTGAGATTAATAATAGTATACTAGCAAGATATTTGATTTGTGCTCTAAAAACTCTCTTATACTATCGATAATAATTCTTTTGCTATTCTTTGCTCAAAAAGTAATCAACTATTACAGACATCTATTTACGTAAGCCGGTCTTGCCTGTTTGTCTTGTTACTGCGTCTAGCGTTTCGTCTTAGGAACTAGAACCCATGAAAATCGCAACGATTATCTGCTTTGATCTCGCACTTTTTCGTGTCTCTTCTCGATAATTCTTACAATTTCCTACTTATACTTGAAGCAGATAGTGTAGTGCAGTTATGCATCTATTGCTTGTCTATAAAATCTATAGTGTAAGAGATCTAATATACACGAGACTACTAAGGCACTAGTCTAATCGAATAAGAGTTTCGTAGAAGACAATCGCATCTTATTGACTTCAATACTTTTATTAGATATAAATAAACTCTAATTTCTAAACAAATTAATTAATTGTTAACAAGCAATTGCTAAACTTGCTTGTTTGCTCTCTTAATCTATAAATTATCTATTATTTATCTTGTTTGCTATCTTAATACAATATATTTAATATATCTAAAAATCTTTAAAATTTTATTGATAGCAATATCTTAGGAAGATTATTTGCTATTATATTTTTTGTAAGTACGTATTTTAAAACAATTAAATTTAATTTAATTGTCTCGCAAATTTAATAATATTAGACGTCAATATATTTTATATATTAATAATGTTGTAGTTGAGTAATTAAGTAATATTAGACTATAGACTTAAAGATATCTGTTATTAGTACTAGCAATCTATCTGCAGTATATATGCAATCTCTCTTACTTAGATCTTAGAATCTTAACTACTCAATCTACTATTAGACTATATAGTACAATCTATATATATATCGCGATAAGTCTCTATTGTTATAGTTGTCTACTAATTAGAATTCTATTTCTATCTTGTTATATTAAAGTTTAACGCAAAAGCTTAGTTACAACAACAAATATTAAAACAACAAACTATCAATATATCTCTAGAAACAATTTTAGAAACTTGGAAATTCAAAAACTTAAAAATATAAGAAAAAGAATATAAGAGACAAATTAATTTTGACAAATTACTAAAATTAGAAACTTTAAAAATTAAAAATACAAGATTAACAATTTAAAAATTAAGATATTATTAAACTAAAGAGCAAAAAAAGAAAAAACAAAGTTAAAATATTAGAAATAGCAATAAGTATTGTAAATCTAAAGATTAAAATATTTTATCAAAATTGCAACTAGTATTTATTATTAAAACAATAAATTGTTTGCTAACTATAATAATATTATTAAAAGAAGCTTCTTAGCAATATAATTAATTTATTTACTTAAAAGCAAGAACACTATTTGAACTCTCTTCTTAATAGAAACTAAAATAGATTTTTAATACAAAAATATTTGTTAACAATAAATCGACAACTAATTAAGAGAAATAGTAAATCGAGAATATCTATTTATAAAAAATTAAGAAAATAGAAAAGCAATAAACAAGAAAACAACGCAAAGTTAAGAAAAGAAAAGAAAATCTCTTCTTAATATTTTTGCAAAAAAAAGAAAGAAACTTGCAAATCAAAAGCATTATTATTTGAATTAACTATTACTATTAGTTTTTTTAATTTAATAATTGTTATTTTTACTATTTGTTGTTAAACTATTCTCTTAGTAATAATATCTTAAAACAATAAAAAGATTGCAAAACTCTTTTTTAATATATCTATATTAACAACAAGTTTACTTAATAATTTTATAGAAATCATAGAATTCTATTATTACGTAATCTCTATATCTTTCTTAGAAATATTAGAAGTATTGTATTTTAATAGATTTAATATTATTGATTTTCTAAATTAATTCTCGAATCTTTGTAATAAGTATAGAGTTATTTTTTAATATAAGATTATTAAGTTATTTTAATACTACAACAAGCTTATAGAGAACTTTATTAAGTTTATTGTTGTCTAGACAAATAAAAAGTAATTTAAAATAATAAATAAGTTAAAAAAGAAATATAGAGATAGAAATTTAGATTAAAAAATTAACTCTTGTGCTTTTTTAAAGTTTTTAAAAGATATATTAAGAGCAAAATCGAATAATATTTGTAAATATATTCGACAATTTAGAGCTATTTTCTCGAAGCTTATTAAACTTAATTAAGTTAATAAATATATTAAATTTTTGTAATATTTAAAGAATTTTTCTCGCAATATTTGTACTAAGATAATGCAAAAATATAAAATTAATTTAAACAATACAATTATTATAATATTTAAATTGTTATATAAGACAATTATAAAACTAATCAAAAATAAGACAATTATACAAGAAATAAATATTAATAGCAATTAGATTGCTTAGCAAGTTGCAAATATTAATATAAGTAAATTAATAAATATAATAAGCAAGAAACAAGATTTTGTTAAAAAGAAAATTATATTAAAGATAGTTTTTGCTTCTCTAGTATCGTTAGCAATTGCAATTGAAAATACAAAAATTAACAAAATACTAAATATCTTAATACAAGCTTTTGAAAATCTTAAAATTAATAATGCTTGCAAAATAATAGAGAGCAAAATTTATTAAATAATTTAATAAGCAATAGCAATACAACTACAAGAGACTTTGTATATTGTATCTTCTTAAATCTAAATAATAGTCTAGAGTTTATCTTAAAAAACAATTTATATCTATTAAGAATTTGCTCTTGTTTTTAAGTACAATTAATCTTAATTAGAATTAAATAAGAATTTGTTCTATTACAATTTGTATAAACAATAGATTTGTTTAAAGTTAATAATCTTAATAGCAAATAAGAAGATTTATATAAACAAAAACAATAGAATTTACTATAGATTTAACAATTTTAGAAATAAAAAAATAAAATTGTCTCTTAATAGTACAAAGATTAAAAAAGAGATTGTAAGAATTTATCTTTGATAAAAAGTATAAAATTGTACTCGAAATTCTATAATTATAATAGCAATTATAAAATTAAATACTAATTTTTTGTTAAAAGATAAGAAGAATAGTAAATTAAATTAAGCAATAATAAAGATTCGAAAAGTTTAATTAAAATAAGATTCTTTTAAGCAATAAATATTCTAAAAGCTTTTAATAAAACAATTAATTAAAAGAATTAAAAAAAGAATTAAAAAGAAAAAGAAATTTTCGAAGATTAAAAATATTAAGTCTAAGAATTATCTAAAAATAACAAAAGTTTTAGACAAAAAAATATATATAAAAGAAAGAATAATAAAAACAAGAATAAAGAATATTATAATAGAGAATATTCTTACAATAATTAATTCTAATTTAAGAATTATTAAGTACTAGAAAAATAAATCTAGAAAAAAACAAAAAAAAATTTGTAAACTATATATAGCAAATAAAATATTCAAAAAGAATATTATAAACTATAAAGAATTAAGTCGATTTTAAAACTCTAACTCAAAGTATTTTTATCTTAAAAATAAAAATAAAATTAATAGATTTTTTAGATTTTTGTTTTAATTTAAATTGCTTTTTTTTTTGTTCTTTTTTTAATAAAGAGTTTAATACTATTGTAACAAAGAAAAAATCTTAGAAGCTTACAAGAAAAAAGAAAGAAACAATTGTTATTGTAAAATTAATTAGTATTAAATCTATTAAAATTATTTATTTTAAAAATATTATTGCAAGAGTAAGATCTTTTAAAACTCTATATTTTGTTGTTTGCTTAGTTGCGTAAATATAGTTAAAAGATATAAAAATTAAAGCAATATTTAATAGTAGTACAAAAATTAATTGTATTAATAAGAATTTTGCAAATAGAATTAATCTAATTATTCGACAAAATATTTCTATCTTATTAGTAGAAATTATAAGAGCACGTACTTGTTTCGAAAAAGTAATAAAAAATACAAAAATATTAATTAAAGAAGTAATAGTTTATATTTTTATTTTTGTTGTTTCTTAATTTAATTACAAAATTTTATTAGATTAATTTTTTTAACAAAATATTTGTATAAGTTTTGTAAATATAAATAATAATTTCTTAAAATTAACAATTTATTTTAGAGACAAAACAAAGCATATTAATATTTTAAAAATATTTGCTAATTACTTTAGCAACAAAAATAAGAACGTTATTTTCTTAAAAAAAAATTTAAATCTCTAAATAATTGTTTAGTTAGTATAATTGCTCGATTTCGCAAATCTAATTGCAAAGAATTTTTAAAAATAAAAATAAAAATTATTAAAATAACAATATTGCGAAATAAAATTGCAAAAAAGAATTAACAAAATTCTAATTAATTAGAGCAAACAAGCAGTACTAGTATTTGCTTGTCTATTAATATACTTAATTAGAATTAAATAGATATTTAGATTAATACTATATTTTAAACGTTTTTAGAATTATTAATAATTCGAACTTTTTAACTATGTATTATAAAAGAGACTTTTACTATTTAATTGTCTCGAAAGTTCGATATTCTTTGTTAATCTTTTATTGTATTATATTTGTTTATTCAAATAAATACAATATACAAGTAAAAGATTTAAAAAACAAATTTAATAAATATAAACAATTTAAATAATTCTATCTTAGACAAGTATCTAAATTAAAAAGAAATATTAAAGTTATTAATTATAAAGAAATTTTAAAAGAAATTTAACAAAAAATATAATCTTTTTCTAATACTTAAGTTCTTAAGTATTAAACCTAACTTTTATTTTATTAAGAAATATATTTAAAAGCTAATTGTAGAATTTAAACTTTTTTTGCAAGAATAAGAATTCTTAATTACAATATTTTTTAATTGTAAGACTATTTTAATCTAGAGCTTTACTAAGATAAAAAAAATTAAGCTAGAGATTATATCTAATTAGAAAATTTGTATTGTAAAGTATAAGATATAATAAGTTCTAGAATTTTTAATTTCTTAAGTATTAAATTCTATTATAATTAAAATGTTAGAGAAGTATTTTTAAACAAATTTGCTAAAATATTATTATAATCTTTATCGAAATTCTTAATTTCTAATAAATAAAAAAAAGAAAAACAAATATTATATAATTAATACAACTATAAAAATAAATAAAATAATTGTTTAAAATATTAATATATTTTTTAATATCAAAAAGTTTGCAAAAGAGTTTGTTGAAATAGTAATTGTATTATTAATTGATTTTTTTTTAGAATACAATTAAATAAGTTTTGTATTAAAGAGTTGCAATCTTATTGTCTTTATAATTTCTCTTAAACTACTTAGAATAATTTGTTTATTGCAAAATACTACTAATTTAATTATTTAATTTATAAGAATTGTAATACGTATTTTTAAAAATCTTCTTAACAAATGCTATCTATTTGTAAACAATATAGATATAAAAAAATTTAAGTCGAATTATAACAACAAGAAAATAGTTTCAAAAATTAGACTATTTGTTTTAAAATATATTTAATCATTAAATACAATATTAATAAATATAAAATTGTTCGAATATATTATATTTGACAAAAAATCTTAATTTTGCAAGTTAAGAATTAAAATTGTCGATTTTGTATATAATTTTAATAAACAATTTCTTAATAGTATTAAGATTATTAAGATTGTTAAGTAATTACTATATAAAGATATTTCTAAAGTTAGAGTTTTTATAGAAGTATATATTTATTATTAAATTTAAATACTAGAGTTTGTAATTGTTGCAAAATCGATTTATTGTTTGTTTAAAATAAAATATATTTTTGTTTAAGACTTTAAGCAACAAAATACTATAGACAAATTAAAGATTGTTTTAACAAATATATTAATAATATATATTTTAAACTATTCTATCTTAGTTAAAGAGATTATTTTAACTATAGATTCTAGTTTAAAGAATTAAGAAATTATATTAATACAAATTGATACAATAATAAAAAGAAGATATTTTTTATAATATAAGAGTAAACTCTAAAGCAAACAAGAATTTTAATACAATATCGAAAAACAAAAATATTAAAAATTTATAAAAATCTTAAAGAAAATACAATTCTAATTGTATAAAATTTAATTTATAATTAAAATTAATACAAATATCTTAATAGCTTAATTTAATTGCTTTGCAACAAATCTATTTAATACTTTAATAATTTGTTAATTAATTTAAATTTGTCTCTTCGACTTTAATATACAATATATATCTAGTTAAAAATATATAACAACTAACAAACTTTCGAGAAAATTAAAAGAATTGTTTAACAATATCGACAAAATTAATAAGAAAGATATTAATAATTTTATCAATAATTAGTTAAATTGTGTTTGCGTTTGTTCTACACAAATAACAATATCAAAAAAAAACAAAAATATTTTTAAAAATAAATATTTTAATAAATTTGAGCAAATTGTTCGATATTTAATTTTGCTACAAAAATTAAATATAAGTTAGAAGAATTTTTGCAAATTCAAGAATTATACTTTTTATTTTTTAATAAAAAAAAATATTTGTTTTAAAAGATAGATAAAAATATATCTTTGCATAAAATAGTAAATTAAACAAAAGACAAAAATTAAATTGTAAAAAACTTATATAACAAAAATAATTATAAAAAAAGAGAAAGTATCTATTAATATATTGCAAATTAATATTAATAGCAAAATCTATTTAATTTTTGCAAGAAATATATTGCAAATTGCAATAAATATTAGCAAAGAACTTCTAACAAACAAAAGAAAATTATATATTCAACTTATATTTTTAACTTGTAAGAAAAGATTGTTGTAAATTGTATTTATATATTAATTGCAAAAATATCTATTAAAGTAAATCTAATAGTTGCTCGAAATAATTTAATAAAATAGATAAAAACTAAAGCAATTTTAAATTTTAAAACACTTGTTATAGTAAAGTTTCTATAGAAGAATATTTTTTGTTAATATAGATATATTAAGAAAATAATTATAGCTAACAAATTTAAAAATAAAGTCGAAATAACAATTAAACTTCTAAAGAGATATAATATTAAAAAAATAACAACGTCGACTTATTATTTATAGACAAATAAAATAATAAAAAAAGAATATAGATCTATTGTTAATATTTTGTATAAGCTAACAAAAAAAATCTTTATAAATTGATTACAATATTTGTACGCAATTTTGTAGACAAATAGAACAACAATTCGAAAATCTATTAAGAAAATATTGTTTTGTTTTAAGTTTAAATACAAAGTTGTACTATTAATTAAAATAGAGTATTTAATTTAATATATTATAAACTAAGAAAAAGTTTGTTTAACAATAGATTTACTAATATTGCAAACAAAATAACTAAAAAGAAGAAATAAAAATATCTAGAAAGCAACTTTGTATCTTTATTATTTTAAAGAAGAGAACAAATTTTTTTTTAATAATAATTATTAATTGCAAACGCGTTTATTTTAAACTAAAGATTTAATTTTATTATACAATATTAAGCTCGATAAAAAATATAATATAAAATTATTCTTTTAATAATTAGATTTCTTTAAGATAAAAAAAGAAGACAAAATTAAAAAATTTTATATTTTAAAAAACATTAATAATATAAAACTCAAAAATACTTATTTAGAAAATTAATTAAAAAAATATATAAAAAGAAATTAGAATCTTTAGATTTTTGCAAAGTCAAAAAATAAAAATGAGAAAATAGAAAATAATTTTATATAAAAGATAGAAAATTAGTTTAATTGGAGCAATAGAAGATTGTTTGCAATTATTATATTATTGCTATCTTATTACAATTATTTAAATTATATAGAAATATAAGATTTTTTTAAAAGAGAGAAAAGTTGCAATCTTTATATTTGTTTTATTTGCAAGAATTTTAATATAAAGTTTATTAATTTATAAGTATTAAGAAGAAATTTAATTATACAAAGTAATTTACAAGATATTCTAATTTGGAGCACTTAAAAAAAACAAATAAAAAACAAAAAAGTTGAAAAGTTGATATACTAACAATTTTAATTAATTAGAAGCAGACAAGCAATACTAGTGTCTACTTGTCTACTCTAATTAATTGAAATTAACAATTAAAAAGCAATTTGAAAATATTAATAACAAATCTTAATTCGAAATTCTAGAATTTTAAGAATTTCTTTAAATTATAGAGAACAAATTTCAATTACTTTTTATATAGTATTTCTTAATAATAAAGATAGCAAAATTATATATTAGTTATATTAACTTTATACTTGTCTACAAATTAATATATAAATAAATACTAGTATAGTCTTTTTGCATAATTAATAATATAAATATTGCAAACAACAATTAAGTTTATAAATAAAAATTCTTTATATTTAAAGCTCTATATTTGTTAGATATTTAAAACAAGTTATTGCTTTATTTATTAAAATATAGTAACTTAATAATTTAATTCTTTGTTTGCAAATTTCTTTTTTTCGATCTATTATTTTTATATAAATCTTTTTTTATCGAGTTTGTGTTATAGTAGATCTAAGACAACAATTACAAAATACTAAATATAAACAATTTTTTGCAAGAAAAACTTCTTAATCTTTATTAAAAAATTAAGATTAAAAAGAAGAATTATTAATTATATTAATAAGAAGATCTTATAAAGAGCAACAACTTATATTTGTTAAACAAGACACAAATTAAGTTTCGACAATATTTATATATTTTTTTTATAATTAGAGATTAACTCTTTTAACTAAATTATTTTAAATACAAGATTAACAAGTACTATCTTAGCAATTACAAATATTGTAGCGTTAAACTTTTTAAACTTAAACTTAAATTAAATTGCAAAAAACAATTATTTAATCTATAGAAGACAATTCAACTATTAAGAATTGTATCTATATTCAAGTAATTAATATTCTACTTTAATATAATAAAACTATTAACAATAAAAAAAGAAAATATTTGAAAAATCTCCAAAATACAATTCTAAATATCTTAGAAATAATTAAGAATTAAACGCAAGATTTGTAATAGACTGTTAATAAAAACACTTAAATACTAATAGATAATCTATTATAACAAAAATTGAAAAACATAGTATAAAAAATTAATCAAAATAAGAGACTATAAATTCAAAATAATTAAGTTTAATTTTGCAAATTATAATTATTAGAAGTTGCAAATATATTATCTAGAAATATAAATTAATTAATTATCGAAACAATATTGTAAATAGCAAAGAAATATTAGAATTTACAAAGAATTTTAAAAGAATTAAATTAAGCTATATACAATCGATTTAAATTTTGCACTACAAAATCGAAATATATTGCTAACTATATAATCGACAACTACAACAAGATAAATGCTAGAATATTTAAGAATATAATAGCGTCTATTAAACAAGAACTTTTAAAAATTAAAATTAAAGATTATTTTTAAAAATTTAATTTAATTAGAATTTCAAATATAAAGTTAGAAAAGATTTGTTAAACAAGAGTGCAAACAATTTTGTTTTCTTTTGTAAAAGAAACGCAAACTTAAGACAACAAATAAGAAGAACTTAAATTACTAGTTTCTTAATTAAAATTAAAGTCGAAGTCTAAAGATAACAAGATTTACAAAAAAATAAACAAGAAAAGAAAAGACAAGAAATTAAAGTTTTTTAAAAAAAACTTCTTCTTTGCTATTACAATTGCAAGATTTAATATTAAAATTGTCTTCTTTAAATCTTAGATTACTTAAAGTTATTAATACAACAAGATTACGTACTTTAACTATTAAAATTGCAAAAAAAAATTTAGAAACAATAGCTATTTTTATTCTAGCAAACAAGAAGAATAATGCAAAGAACTATCTATATATAAAAGTAAATATAAACTTGCAATATCGAATTAACTATTGTTTAACAATATTAATTAAAGTCTTTTAACTAGTTAAACTAGCAATATCAATCGAAAAATAAAAAGAAGATTTAATTATAATTATATTAAAATTAATTGTCTATATAGCTTATTAAAGAAAGCTAGAAGTTCTATTAAGAATAAATTGAGTCTTAAATAATTAAATTAAAAGACAAGTAATTTAGTATTATAAGAAACAAAACAATTTTTTAATATTTGTAAAACAAAATAGATTAAACTTTAAGTTTAATATTTGTTTGTTTGTTCTCGAAGATTTCTTAAAACAATATATTTATAAAAAAAAAGAATTAATTTTTTTATTTAACAATTTTTAATAGATTAATATTTAACTTTAAATAATAGACAATACTAATCTAGCAAAATAGAATTAGTATAAAATAACAATCTATTAAAATTGATTTATTTATTTAATTGTAGACTCGAAGTACTAGATATAGTTGCAATTGCAAAACAAATTGCAAATAATATTATATTATTAACAAAAAAACAATAATCGACAAGAAGAATAACTTCTTAATTGCTTGTTCTCTATATTGCAAATAATAGTATAAGTAAATCTAGATTCTTATATAATGCATATACTTCTATAAGACAATTACAAATATAGATTGTTAACAATATTGCATTTATTAGTTTTTAAAAAGTATAAAAATTAAATATCGAAATATTATTTTAATTTCGATATAAATTAAAATATTTATTAAGAATTTTAGTAATTGCAATCGATTGTTTTCTTTATTATACAAAATAATTTGTTTTGCAAGAAATATTTAATAGATAATTTTTATATTTAGATCGACGTATAATTGCAAAAAACAATAAAAAAAAGAATACTAAAATAGAGAAATACTAAAAACTAAATTAACAAAGAAGAATTTGCTAAAATAGAAATTGTATTAAATAAATATATTTTATTAATTTAAAGATATATAAATTGCGCAATTTTAAATCTTTTATTGCAAATTAGAAATCGAAATTAATACAAAAATTAAAATATTTTTTATCTACGTAACTCTATTAAAAGATAAAGAAACTTTAAAGAATTTTTAAATAAATATAAGAAATAGTATTGTTGCAACTTATTAAAACTTAACTTTGTTAAATCTATTTTTAATTAATATATCTTATTGTTTTAAAGTTGCTATCGACTTCTCTTCTATATCTAATATTAAGAATATTATTATAAAATATATATTCTAGAACTCGATAAAAATAATAAAGAAATTAAAAATATTATTTGAAGATATAAAGAAATTCAATTGTTTAGTAAAGCAAACTTGAGAATATACAATATATTATATAGAATTAATATAAAAAGAGATTTAAAAAATAGAAAGTAAAGTATTTAAATTATATTTATAAATATAGTTTATAAAGTCTAAGAGCTTTAAGACACTTAATATATATTAATTTAATATCGAAAACAATTTAGATTCTTATTTAATTAACTATAAAAAGATAACAAAATTTGAGTTTCTAGCTATTTGTTCTAGCAAAAAAGAAAAGATTTTGCTATCTTAATTTAAAATTAAAAGGAAATATTATAAATTAGAGTTAAGTTAGCAATCTAGATTAAGTATTCTAGAACTAGAAATAACTTCTAGAACTATATATTTAGCTTTTGTTTTAAAAAGTTTAACGCAAGTACAACAACAACAATCTACTCTATTATTGCTACTTGTATCTTAAACTAATCTTTTAGATTTATATTAAAAAAGCTTATTACTTTTGTTATTATTTTTAAAAAATAAGCAAGATTGACAACAATTAGCTTTCCTAAATACTTAATTTCAATTCAATAATTCTTTTAATCTCTTAGAAAATTCTATACAAATTAATTTATTACGTTCTTTACTAAATCGACTTAATTAACAAGAAATACAAAAAATATTGTCTAACAATTTGAGAAAAATAAGAGCAATTTTCTTATTTTCTTATATTACTTTTGCACAAGTAGAAACAAAAGTTTCTTTATTAAGTAATCAAAAAACAATTACTAAAAAAAAGGAAATTGTATATAGTCGAGTAATTAAGTAATATTAGACTATAAACTTAAAGATATCTGCTATTAATACTAGCAATCTATTTGCAATATATATGCAATCTCTCTTACTTAGATCTTAGAACCTTAGCTATTTAATCTATTATTAGATTGTATAGTGCAATTTATAGATATATCGTGATAAGTCTCTGTTGTTATAGTTGTCTACTAACTAGAATCCTATTCCTATCTTGTTACAATATTTTAAATTAAAGATTAAAACAATTGCTTTTTAATTGTCTCTATATAAAAGAATTGAAATTTTAGAAATTGTATACAATTGTATTAGTAAAAAGCAAAATTATATTGTTTTTTTGTTTGTTTTTGCAACAACAATATACTTAGTTTTGCAAATAAATTAAGTAATAAAATCTTGTTGTTTAGAGCTTTATAATATAGAGTTATTAAATAAAAAGTAAATTTATTTGTTTGTTAAACAACAATTGTTAATTGCTTTAGCAAAGTTTATATTTGTATAATCTATTAGACTCTTATTTTTATTATAATAAATATTATAATATAGTGTTTCTTTAACGTATTTTAGAATACAAATAATTGTATAAATATATATAGAATTCGAATTAAAACAATAATAAAAAAGCATTAATAAAGCAAATTTCAAATTCGATTGTGTTATTGTTATAATATATATTAATAATTCTATTATTAACACATATTAATAGATAATATCGATATTAGCTTCGTAGAACTTATTTGAAAATATAGTTATATTAGGAAATTCTAAATTTATAAAAGTTAACAATATTTTACAATCTAATATTTTAAAGCAATTTAATATTATTTGCAAATAAGTTATCTAATTAAGACTAATTTTGTTGTTTAAATATATAATTAATATACTTAAATAATACGAAATAAAGTTTAGATTGCTTATCTTAAAATATACTTTAAGACAATTCTTTATTAACTTTAGATAAATTTTTTTAAAGTTAATTAGCAATATATTATTAATATAGATACACAAATATATACTCTAATTCTTTAATACAAAAAGAAAAAAATCGATAGCAATAGATATAAATTCTAAACTCTTAAAAAAGTTCTAAATAACTTTATATTAAACTTGCGATAATTGTTAAAAATTATAAAGAGCTTTTTGTAACTTGCATATTAAAATAGAATTCTTAATAAAGTTGTTAAACTAACTTATATAAATAGCTTTGTTTAAAAAATTATAAAAGAAAACAATAATTATATCTATTTAATAGATATAGAGACTACAAGCTTCTATTAATACAAATAGAGCTTTAAAGAATATTAGCTTTATTATATTTGCTTAGATAAAGATAAAATTTATTCTAGCAATTTGTTTATAATTGTAAATTATTTATTGTATCTTATATTTAAAGATATTGTTATTAAGATTGTATTTAATTTTGAATACTTATTAATCAATAATTATTTTTCGATTGTATAACAATTTTGTAAATATTTATATGTTGTTCTTAATATATAAGACAATTTTAGTTTTTATAGCTTTTTGTTATTGCGATTATTTAAATAATTGACGAGTTTTCTTATAGAATTGCGACTTTATAATTGATAAATCTAATATTTTTAATATTTTAATACTAGAAAAACTTAAACTATTATTAATAAATAGTGCGCAAAAAATACATACTATATATATATAATCTTTAGATTTGTTACAACAATTTAAATTTTTGTAGTTAAAACAATTTGTTATCTTAAAACTTTTAATCGTTTAATTTGAGAACAACAATAACAAAGCTTTGTTATATATACGTTTTAATAACTTTAATAATAAGAAAGACTTTGCAATAGTATTGTCTAATATTGTAGAATTACAAAATACTAATATTAAAGTAAATAATAGCATAGAATTTTGTAAAATAAGTTTATCTTCAATAGAATTTTCTTAACTTAATTTATTTTAACTTGATATAAATTAACTATTTGCATTGTGTTTGTACTATTTTTTCTTTTTAATATTATTAAGAATTGCAATATTCGAAGTATTTGCAAATATAAAATATCTATCTTAAGAACATTAAGCAATACTTATTTTGTTGTTATTCTTCTTTGTTTAAATATACTTTGTTTTCTTTTTATCGAAATTATTTTTAATACATTTCGAAGCTACTATATTAGATATATAATAGCTAGCCTTTTTATTAAAGCGTACATTGCGTAATAGATAAACTTGCTTAATTTTAAAATTATAGATTTTTTATTAATTTAAATCTTTGTATTCTACGAGAATATCTTTTTAGAAACAATTATTAAATTTGTATTTTATTGTTGTCTTTAATATATATATATAGAAGCAACATTCTAGTATTTTTAAATTTAAAATATTTAATTTAATTTTATTAATTATCTTAAAAAATATAGTGCTAAATTTGCAAAACAATATTGTAGTAATTCTATTCTATATATAAACAATTGCTTCGATAGTATAATTTTAGAGTCTTATAAATATCTAATATATTTTATAAATTGTATAAATTAAATTAACAATTATATATATATTTTTTTTGATAATATTGTTCTATTTAGACGTATAAAAGATAAACAACTTCTATTGAATATTTGTCTTCTTAAACTAGTTTGCAAAGATATTGCTTTCTAGTTTATTGTTTATTTATATATATTTAATTTAATAATTTGTTTGCTTCTTAATCTAAACACAAAATTTCTATAAATATAGAAGAATATTATTCTTAGTCTTTATAATATAGATAAAGAATATATCGAAGACGTTATTCTTAATTAATAGAAAATAACAATTGCTACAAAATATTATAGATAACAATTTTTTAATATTGATATAAACTCGATCGAAAAACGCAATCGTTTTTAATATAGAATATCTAGAAGACTCTAATTGTTGCTTTGCTTTTAAACAAGATTTATATATTTTCTTTAAAACAAGTTTTTTAATCTTTATTTTAGTAATTTTCTTTATATTAGATAGAACGTTTTAATAATTTAAATAAACAAAGCAACAATATTAAATCTTAATATTAATAGTTTTCTTAAATGTCTTAAATATATAATAAGATTTCTTCTCTTATTAAATTTTTGTTTGCGCAAATTATTTAATTTTGCGTAGACTTATTGTTTTAAATATTTTAAATCTTAAAAGATATTATTGTTTGACGTTATTTGCAAAGACTATATGCTAGTTATTGTAATTAAAATATATAAATTATTTAGATAAAAGATAGCATTTAATACTCTTGTTCTCTAAGACAACTATATTAACAAGATTAATTTTAATATCTAAAATAAACAAAACTTGTATAAGAGTTAAATTATTGTCTTTAGACAATTAAATTAAGCAATTATTTATATTTTTAATAAATAAAACAAAACTATTAGTTGTTTCGACTTTTGTATAGTTGTAATATAGATTTTTAAAAAGATTTCGATTTTTAAAGATATATATAGTAGCTTTTAAGTTAATAATTTATATAACTTTTGCAATTGCAATAGCAAGATAATTAATTTGTAATTTGTAATAAAAAGATTACAAAAAAAGAGTCATAAATATCTTATTAATGCGTTTGTAACTTCTAATTATATTAATAAAAGAATTAAATATTAATTAATTGTTGTTTCTTAAGAGTTTTAAAATAAAGTTTTAACAATTTTCTTTATAATTGTGTTTGCAATATTGTTATCTATAATTTGTTTTATTATAGTTGTTGTATATTGCGTCTTTATAATAGTATTTGCAATTTTCGTATATTTCTAAAAATATAGATTGTTGTTGTTAACAATTATTGTTGTTACAATCTTTATTTTTATTGCAATTTTTGCAATTGCAATTTTTATTTCTTTCTTAAGATTCTCTATGTCTTTTATTGAATTTTTGATTGTTAGTATAATTGTTTTTATTATAATTGTAATCTTAATAGTTTTAATAATTTTTATTTTTTTCTTGTTTGCGTTTTTGCTAATTCTAATTTTTATTATTGCAAGCAAGATTAATTTGCATATTTCGAATCTTTTAATAATGTTTCTTTTGTTGTAAATTTTGAATGATTATATCGAAATTAAGTAGTTTGTTATCTTTGTTGTCGCAAGCTTGTTAAACGAAATAAGTTATTTAGATTTTAAATTGCTAATTAAGAAAATTAATTATCTTAATTACAAAGTAGTTTTTAATTAAGATCTTAACATCGACAATTTTTGTTTTTAATTTGTCTAATTAATTATAAAAGTTTGCAATATCTTTATATTTAACAAATAATAGACTTTTTATTTTGTTTATTAACTTCTATTTGTTGTTTTAATTGTTAGAAATACCAATTTTTTTAAAATAGTCTTATATTTTTTTTGCAATCTAAATAGATTTGAGTTGCAATTAAACAATTTTATTGCATATAAAATCTATCTTTTTGCGTATCTTTGTATTACAAGATTTTTATTTATTTATCTTATTTGTATTTAACGTAGATTTCGATCTATTATTATTGACGTTTTTTTACAAGTTTGTATTAAGTAGAGCAAACTTTATGTTTTTAAATTAATTTGATTACGTTAACAATCTTATTAGCTTTACAAATATCTATTTGAATAACTTATTATTATCTTTATCTATATTGCGATAACGTTCAAGATTCGTAAATATAAAAAAAATAATACAAAAGCTATAAATATCGATTTATATTTGAGATAGATTCTCTCGATATATAATTGTTTTGTAAATTCTTTTTACAAGTCAATTGAATTATTGATAATACTTTAGTATTTAATATAATTGGAGCGTTTGTTTAATAAAGTTGTTTTAAGCTTATAATTACTTGAAGCAAATAATGTAGTACAGTTATACATCTATTGCTTGTCTATAAAATCTATAATGTAAAAGATCTAACATACACGAGACTATTAAGGCACTAGCCTAATCGGGTAAGAGTCCCGCAGGAGGCAGCCGCATCTCATTGGCTCCAACACTTATGGCCTCTTTATCCAATGCCGAACCTTCTTGGCCCTTAGGCTGCTGGGAGGTGGTGGGCTGATAGCGTTGGAAAGGCTTGCCACCACTGCTGCTGTGTCTTTGCGGACGACGTGCCCACCTGGGTGCTAGGATAAAGTCACGCGGGGAGAGATCGACAGACAATGAGGTTCGGTGGGAGGAGCGGGCCTAGTGAGAGCATCCAAGGAACAGATATGCTGCCCGTAGCCACCCACGTGCAAGCCTGCGATGTCCATTGTACGCTTGGAAAAATCTCGCAATTTTGTGATGCCCATAGCCTTCCCCGCCTCTTGATCTGGCCGCTTCTCCTATTTGGGCCCATCTCCTTTGTCCCAGTCTTCTTTGTGGCCATGTCCTTTGACTCCATCTTCATTGTCCGCATCTTCTTGATCGTCATTTCCCTGTCCCACAACAGAGTGATGGAGCTCGATATCTTTCAGGGCATCGTCGCTTAGATCTTGTTGTCAGACGTTGACGAAAGAAGAGCGTCAAGAAGAAGGAAGAGAAGGACGACGATCGAAGATGGAATGTTTTGTCTTCTCTTGAAGGGCAGGAAATCTAGATCGACGTCGTCAGTATTGAAATCAATGGGAAGAGGTTTCAAGGATCGTACCTAGCTTCTAAACCTGTCACTGAAGTCGATGTAATGCTCAGAGAACTATGAATTTCAACCTGTTCCTCAGAAATCGAGCCGTTGTTGATGAGATGAACGCTGCTGTTGCTGCTGTATTCCCACTCTTATTTTCTTAATTCTCAATCGTCGATCCGTAATCATCTCCGCGAAATTGCGAGACCGAGCACGCTCGATCCCTATTTATATCACGCATTCTGAGGCACGGGATAGTGCAACCCTCGGCCACTGGAGCCTCGTATTCGATTCACATTCGCACCTCGGTTGAGTCTTCGCTGCGCCCTTCAGGGCTGTCTATCTATCTCGTCTTGTTAGCTGCTGTTGCTTGAATCTACGAGCTGAGACTTCTACAATAGATCGACGACACTGTATTCTTTTATAAGAAATAAGATATTTCTTTTATTAATTGTGTAACAACTCGACAAATATGCTCTAATTTCGATAGTTGCTTTGTCGTTAAATCTTTGTCGCAAGCTAAAATTCTTAATTAATATTATAGTAGACTTCTAGATTAGTTGAGCAATAATAAAACAATAATCGACAAAGAAAGATAAAGACAACAAGATCGAAAACAATAAAGTTAAGTAAAAAGATACTTAAACGTGCTCTAAAAACAAATTGTCTTTGTTCGATCTAAGTTGTAGTACAAACGAGGTTCAAGATAGCAAATAAGATAGCTCGCTAGATTAAGCTATAGACCAAACAATAAACTATAAAGAGTTAAGATAGTAATAAAATTAAGTAAATATATTATCTTTAAAGTAAATTGATACAAACAATATCTTGTCTTCTACAGACTAATACTAAGTCTTATATCGTCTAATATACAACTTAATTTGCATTAAGAATATATCAAGCTTATCTCGATTGTTATAATATAAATCGAGTATAAGAATTTTGATCTTATTGTTTTTGATTATATTAATATCTATAATTGACTAAGTTCTTCTCGACTAAGTCGATATAACTTGTTCTAATTAACTAAATATAACTAAAATAAATATTTCTTTAATATCTTGTAAAAGAGAGATGTTTAAAGTGTAACAATTGTTTCTATAACAATATAAAATATAAACAAAGATACTATAATATAAACTATATCGAAGACTATTACTATACTAATATTGTAGATAGCTAAAGACAATAGTATATTTGTCTATCTTATATAAGTTGAACACGAAGTTTTGTTAAGATTGTATTAATAATTATTTAATCTAAGAAGCTTAAAGCTAATATATAAAGTAATTGTTATTTAGAGATAGTAATAACAAAATATTAAGTATACAAAAGAGAAGAAAGAACAAGTTTTGCTAATATATTTAATAATTTGTAGCTATATTAAGCTTAATTGATAAAAATAACAAAGAGAATAAAATAAAAGATAACAAAATAAAGAAAGAGATAGCTATAGAAGCGCAAGATACAAGATTTAATTAAATTTAGTGTTATAATTAATCGATGCAAGACTTAACTAGACTTAGCGCTATAGTTAATCTTAAAAAGTTAGAACTAGTACTAATCGAGTCGAACACGTTCGTAATATTATTTCTCTCTCTAAACATTTATATTTGTATAAATAGAAAGAAAAATAAAAGCAAAAACAATCTATTTGTCTATTAATTTAGTTAAGCTGTTCTTCGCTTTCCAATTTAGCGCAACTTATTCGAGTATAACTTGTAAAATTTGTTCAGAACTTCTTTCGAACTATCGAATTTCCCTTTATTTGTATAGTATTATTTGTTATCGCAATTTAGTCTATTCTATTTAATCTTGTATTGTAGTCGATCTCTATATTGTTTAAAGTTCAATATATTTTCTATCTTCTAGTGCTCTTTATTCTCGATAACTAGAGATCTAGAAAACTTTGCATATTAACTCGATAAAAAATTATTAAGATAGAGTCGAAGAATCTTTGAACTAAACACGAGATATATATATCTTATGCTAGTAGATAGCTAAAGACAATAGAAGATTTTAACTTTGACTATAATAGAATAGAATTCTAGTTGCTTATCTTCTAGATCTTTGTATAGTCTAGTTGTTTTTATGTTTTCGAAGACTAATTAAACTTAATTATCTACTTTATAGATAACGTTTCTTCTATATTTGTTTATTTGAACTTTAATAATTTGCTTAATTTTTTCTAGTTGTTGTTGATCAAAGATTAGAAGCTCTTCTATTCGAATAACTATATTGTCGATCTTCTTAATTTCAATTTGTTAACAAGTAGTTTTATAATTAGTTGTATCTAAATCGAAACTTATTCAGGAGTAAAAATCTTTATTGAAGTAGAAAGAATTTATTGAAATAATTAAGAAGATATTAGAATTGTTATTAAATTCAACTATTAATAGTTATTTAATTCAATTATTCTATATATAATTGCAGTAGATTCGAAGTTTGCGTTCAATATTCTAATTAATTTGTTTCAATTGTTTATTAGTCTCTAAGTAATAGATTGTAGATAAATTGATCTTAATCTTTAGTTGCTTATATAGAATTTGTTATATAATTAACACAAACTAAGAGTCTCGATTCGAAACAATAAAACTAGATAGATTATAAAGTCGATAGACGTTTTATAGCATAATCTATATTGTTTCTTTTGTTAAGATATCTTTATTGTCTTAATAACACAAAACATAGTAACGCTCTTTAAACAAGTAACATATAATAATGCAAATAGCATTATAGTCTTTAAATAAAGATAGTTTAGTAATAAAGTTTATAGCTATATCTTGTTAGCGTTATTAAAGAATAAGTAGAGATTAAAGCAAATTGTTTGTTCTATCTTTAAGAGCTTTGCTTTGTTGATAGATATAATAGTTCCAAATATATTGCTCAATAGTTGCTCGATAATCTAGTTAATAGTAGAATTGTTAAATTAGATTAATTGTTTGTCTTATATCTAGATATAAGATTAATAATTAATTGTAAATTTCTTGCAATAACTCGATATAAAGTTTCTTTAAGACTTATAGTAGACTCTTTTTAAATAGAACGTTATCTACAATCTAATAATTCTTTAACTTTGTTCTATATAGAGTTAGCTTATCTTTAACTAAGATCTATCTATACTTAATATATAGCTTATTAGTCTAATTGACTAGTTGTATATATTAATAGAGATTAGTCTTATATTTAGATATACTAATAGATAGAACATTAAGTTTAGATTTGCTTAAAACAATATTTATTCTATTCGAGATCAATATAGTCTAAAATTGTTTATTATAACTTAATTCGAATTTAGAACTATTAGTTACAATTATTCTAATTAAAGTATCGACTTTGTTATTTGTTTTATCTAATTAAAAGATAATTTAAAAGTTAAACTTCGATAGTATATTTAGATAATTTGTTTGTTGTTTAATTAGTTGTTTGTTTTTTATAAAAGTCTTTAGAGTTTAATAATTTATAAATATCTAAATAGATAGTTCGATAGTATTAAGCTCGAGTTGTTAATATTTAAAGCATCGAATAATAACTAGCAATTTCTTGTTATAGATATAATAGTTGCATTTAGTTGAAATTATACTTTTGCTATAGAAAGCTATTAAATAGAGTATATTTTCGTTGTTATACTAAGAAAGAATATTACTTTTTATATAGTCGAATATATTTATTTTTAAAATAGTTTGTTGTTTAATATTAAAGTAATATAGAATTAAGATTAAGCTAACTTGTTTCTTTAAATTAATAAAGACTTCAATATAAACTTTGTTTTATACAAAAGATATATCTTTTCAAATTAGCTAAATAAACAACTTAACTAGTTTCGAAAAATTCTTTATAAAATATTTGTAGAAGTTGATAAAGTCTACAAAGTTTTGTATCTTTTTCAAATTAATAGATATAATTTAATTAACTATAGCTTTTATCTTAATAGAGTTTATTCGAAAATCTTGTTCTAATACAATAATTTCTAAAAAGACTATTTCTTTAATATCGAATTTGTATTTTTAAATATTTATCTATAGACTAGCGTCTTATAAGCAATCTAGTATTAGCTTAATATATTATCTATACTTCTTTTAAGTCTTGCTATAAATAAGAATATTATTTAAATATATTTAACAAAAGTTATTTAAAAAATCTTAAAGAATATTGTTTATATATTGCTAAAAAGAGATCGAATTATTAGTTAATTCGAACAACAAAATCTTGAATTTGTAGATTTCTAAAGCAATAATAAATGTTGTATAGTTTTTGCTATTAAGATATATACAAAGCTTGTTAAAGATCGAAATAATATTTAATCGAATAAGATACTTGCAATTAATAATTTTGTTAATAATCTTATCTATAAGCGATAAAGAGTAGCGATTTCGTTTAGTAATAGCGTTGAGCTTTCGATAATCGATACAAAAATATAGATTGTCGTTTGCTTTTAGAGCAAATAGAATAGATAACAAATATAGGACTTAACTAGAAGTAATATAGCTCTTTGAAAGATTCTTGTTCAAATATTCTTTGATCTTTTGAAGCTTAACAAATAATATTCGATATGCTCGACATCTAGAAGAAATTGTATTATTAGTAAGCTCTATTTTATAATTATAGGATCGATGCGAAGATAGCTTATCGACCTGAGCTTGGTCAAAGACGTCCAGGTACTCTAAATATTTCGGAGGTAGCTTGGCCTTAATGTCTTCTAGGTTCTGAGCAGGTGCATCAAGGGTAGAAGAGGCGACATTTAGAGCGTTCAGCTCGCATTGGGTGTTGTAGGCGATTTCCCTGTTAATATCTTCTATTGACATAGCGAACACTTTAGTTTTGGCCTTCTTTGACCTCTTTAGGAGTGAATGGAAAGGGGCGGCAGCGACGCTGAACATAGAAAAGTCCTTTTCCTGAGCCGTCATAGCTGGTCGTTGAAGCACTTTGGGAGCTAAATTGGTGGAAGGTGTAGATGAAGGTGAACGGGGCCAATTTGACTGTTTAGCTTTGGCAGGAACAAGTAAGACCGAAATGGGCTTATCTAATCGATCCGGAAAAACGATTTTATCGTGCCGCATATCTAATAATAGGCCGTTTTTGTTCATTCATAGCTTTCCCAATATGGCCTCGTGATAACCGATATCAGCTATTAACATTGAAACAATCAGCTCTTTATGATCTTCAATGATCAGGTTCGATAATATCTTATAGATAATAGTCTTCCTCGCCAGCTTGCCATCATATTCTCGAATAAGCTTCTCTTTTGCCAGTGGAATTGGTTGAATTCCGAGCTTCTGACATATCAGGTCGGCTAGATGAATGTGAACTAGGGCGTAGGCTCCGGAGCCACTATCTATCAGAGGTCGAAGCTGGTAGGACTGGTCTTGCGAAGACAGCGTTGCATCAATTAGAATAGGCTTGCCGAAGTAGTTCTCTTCGGTGGGTGGAATTTCGTCGACTAAATTGCACAGAGATATGATCTTCACCCCTTCGGTGACTTTGGAAGGGCGGACTAGTTTTTTGGTTCCGAGTCTGAGCCGGAAGAACGATCAAATTCGTCATCCAATGCATTAATACGGGGTCTATCCGGGCACTCTTTGGAGGTATGACCTGGCTTATGGCATACGAAGCAGTTTCCGGTTAGGAGGTCGTTTTCTTGCGCGCTAGGATTAACTTTGGTGCTAGTCCAAACTGGGCCCCGGGGTTTTGACGTATCAACCATCTTCGTTGACTCGGTTTTATGGGTAGTGACTCTGGTTGGTTCCGGAGCTGGTCGGGCTTTTGCAGATGATTTCTTATCCTTCTGCTCCTTCATGGCTCGTACCTCATTATCAAAATGAATAAGGAATGACCGAACCTTCTGTATTGAGCGAAGCTCTGGTTGATTTGCCCAGGCCAATCGAAGTCGAGGATGAATCTTCTTCTTGAGGTCGGAAAGCAGTTGCTTATCGTTATATTCCAGATAGGTGAATAATTGCTGGAATTCAGCAAAGAACTCGCTGAATTTCTTGGTCCCCTAAGTCAGTTCTTCGTATTCCCTACGAATATTCTCTTCTTTATTCGGATTATCAAATATATCGGCTAGCTCTTTTAGGACTTCTTTGGCCGTCTTGTAGAGATTGATGCTATCAGAATTACGTTGGGCCCGGGTGGCTCTAGCTGCTAAACCAGCTAAACGAGAAAAGACATAGCCCAGCTTGGATTGTTCATTAGGAAAGGAGTCAGCGTTTATTGACAGTTTGTCTTTGACCTTCCCATGCCAGTCCTCCCAGGTAGGCTCTTTTCCGTCAGAAAAGAGTGGAGGATCAGGTATCTTTTGAACCCTAGAACGTTCAGAGGAGGTGGATAGCGCCGGTCCAGGTGTAAACCCTCTATCCTGTTGTAGTAGTCTAGCTTCCAACTCTTCCATGCGTGCCGCCAAGGCTTCTATAATTTGTGAGGACGGTTCCATGGTTGTAGAAGATGGTGTTTCGATGGAAGGAAGGGTAGGGCCGTTGTTGGCTGAAGGATTGGAGGGTTCGTCAACTTCGGAAGCGTTGGATGGAGGAGCTTCGGAAAAACGGGCTTGGAAGCCTTCGGAACGCTCTTCGGTAGCTCGTCTAGGCATAAGGTAATAGAAGGATAAACAGACCGAGCGGAGGGCGGCACTCGGCAGTGGGTGAGTAGGCGGATGAGGTGAGGTTTGATTCTTCGGTTAGGAAGACGAGGTATGGTATGGGGGTTGTTTTGATCCTCTAGCAACCAGCGAAGGTCCTTTATCGCTAGTCCTATTAATCCGGTTGAACAGAGCGTACTTAATGAGCTGAAGCTTTCTAGCAATCCAAACCAACTGCTACGAGCTGTTTGATCCTATAGGGCCCCTGGTGTTGTTCGGTCTAGCTGTGCATCGACCACCAGGTAAATGAATTTCTTTAGACTCGGTCCACCTGACGAGTATGTTGAATGGGTAATAGGTATCTGTATCGTAGGATAAACGGACACTTAATATAATGTTGGGACCGTATCAATGATTACTCAACCTAAGGAGCTCAGGGCTGGTATGTAAAGTAATTGTTATTTAGAGGTAGTAATAACAGGACATTAAGTATACAGAAGAGAAGAGGGAACAAGCTTTGCTAACATACTCAATAATCTGTAACTACGCTAAGTTCAATTGATAAAGATAACAAAGAGAGTAAAGTAAAAGATAACAAAATAGAGAAAAAAGTAGCTATAGAAGCGCAAGATGCGAAATTCAACTAGACTTAGCGTTATAATTGATCGATACAAGACTTAACTAGGCTTAGCGCTATAATTGATCTTGAAGAGTTAGAACTAGTGCTGGTCGAATCGAGCACGTTCGTAACAAGTTTCTATCTAAGGAAATAATTATTATTATATAGATATAGAAAATTCGTTTGATCGTCTGAGTCGCTGAGCAACTTCGTCGACCTATACTCTGAATCATGAAGTTCACGTTATAATCTCTCTAATTTATATAAACGGATTATTATTACGTGATTATAATCTCGATAGATCAGGGTTTACTCGTGCTAAGATCTACAACTATATTAAGCGTAGCTTTTTTCCTAGTTTTGACGCTATCCTAACAGTTATCGAAGCTTCGTTCAGATCTCTATAATAAAAACTGTTCAGAAGAAATAAGACTCTTTAAAATGTAGTAATATTGAACCTTGATTAATTTTATGTCTCGACGCATTCAGACAGTTTTAGCTGCTAACGATAACTCTACTTGCTATTAGATTACCTATCTACATAGATCTTTGCTTTTCGTATAACTTCAAATGCATCTAATTAGGCCTAGTTTTATATAATATTCTTGCAAGTCAAGCCAATCGATATGCAGACGATTCTACTATCTCAGGTTATCGTTGATATAAAACTAATGCAATGTTCGACCCGCAGTGCAAAGACTCTGTAGATGAGATTAGGGGATAGTGCTAGTAGCGTGATTTCTGGTTATCTGTAGTTATTGCAGTAGTTGCTGCTCAGAATGTCATATCAATGGGCTTGGCATTTTCTCAGCATGCTCTCGCTTCTTCTTCTTCTTCTTCTTCTTCTTCTTCTTCTTCTTCTTCCTCTTCCTCCTTCTCTTCTTCTTTTTCTTCTCCTTCTCCTCCTCCTCCGTCTTCCATACTTTCCATCTCTCTCCTCACCTCCAGCCTTATTCTCTTATTCTCTCATTTCCCACACCCCATCTCTTTACCATTTTCCTATCTCCAGTGTATTACAAAAAATCACAGCAGCTGTAGATAGTTTGGTCACGATTATCTCACCGCAAGCTGGCGCATTTAATCACTTTCATCTCGGCGAAGAGGGAGGGTGTGGCAGGTTCGGTACAGTATTTGGGCTGCAGCAAGCAGCTGGACTGGTAAATTGGGTTCTATGATCTCCAAGAGGTTTTGGTGTAGGTTGGTGCTTGGACTCGTAGGACGAGTTGAAACCCCTGTTCTGAGAAGTTACAGGTATTTTGCCACCTTTTTCTGCTTGTTTGCAGTTTGGTATGTTGAAGTCTTTAGCGGCACTATGTGGACTTGACAAGGACAAGAAGGAAATTCCAGTGCGGGTGTAGTTCTCTACGGGTGATACTGTAGGTAGTAGATAGTAAATAATCGTTGAGGCAGAGAACGTACGTACGCTTCTGATAATTGACCCGACATACTAGATACTAAGAACAATGTAGATATCCCCTTTATGATGTAAAACACTCTTCCCGACGCAATGAGAATGCCTACGAAGATTCTCCCTCTCTCTATCCACCACCTATCCGAAACTCTCCAGTTGTGGGATCGCAGATTGCATTATCATTCGGAGCCCTGACAGCGCCCAGCCTAAAACCGGATGATTCATGAACAATCCCCGACGCGGACCCACAGCAAGCTTTGGACACATAGGTGCAATTGCACGGACAGGGTTGACCAGTTAGGACCGAATGCTGCGGCGGAGGAGGAGAAGAGCGTGCCACCTTGGGAGTTCCGGCGGAATCGACGGAGCTGGTGGAGTTATCAGAGATCTCGCTGAGCTCCCGCCCGCTCGCAGAATACGGCAACTTGCAGGTTCCGGTGAAATAGCCGGATCCGACGCCTTGCCAAGGGTCGGCGATGCATTTGCAGCCGTCCGGGCCGGTGCAAAGGTTGACGGAAGCGCAGTGCTGGCCGCATGTGGGGCCACTGCTTTGTTGCTGCGTGCCTGGGGGGTTCGTCCCAGAGGCGCCACTGGCTGCCTGGTTGTTGGCACCAGCTTGGTTTGCTGGCGCTTGGTTGTTGGCGGCGGTAGGGTCTCCGAAGGGAACTCCTTCCGCGTCGGCGAAGGCTTCCCTGCCCGCTGCTACCTCTGCTGTGACATAGTTGTCGTAAGGGGAGCCAGGCTGGTAAAGGACCACAATAATAGGGGACTCCGTGCCTGGTTCCGCATTGCACGAAGTGGTTAGCCGGAATGTAGTTAAGATCACCACATTTGCGCAGCCCACCTACTTATTGTTTTCCATCCTCCAGAACCAAGCCGTACGCAAGAATCGGAGACCCTCTCCGCTTCGTTGGCCAGGTCTCGGTATGTGCTGCTGGCCCCAGCTAGAGTTCCGTCCGGTCGTCTTCTAGTGATCACGGCTAATTTGCAGCCAGCTGATTTTTGCCCAAGACCGCAAACTGTTAGCCACGGCTCCATCAACACGAGATTGATTTATGTCGCACCATTGCCTCGATAGATGTCGAGCTCGACCCTGCCCCTCCAATTCGCATCGGATATAGTCTGATCGTTTAGTGGTCGGGCCATGCCTGCTGGCACAAACAAATGTCTAATCGTATCAGTATATCCAAAACCCACATCCGTGCCGCTGATGACGCTTCGTGTCTGCCATAACAATCTGGAGCAGTAGCTATCCAGGGGACGACCATAGAACGGACTGCACACAGGGTAGCTCAGATAAGCTTGGGAGAAAGGGATCAAGATTGAAATAGATATGAATACCAGGGCACGGCGGACTATGCTAGCCATTGCGAAATGTATAGATTTGTAAAGGCTTATAACAACGAGATCTGAATGAAAGAGACGTTGGGAAGAGGCTCTTTTTCTTTGCGGCAACACACAGTCTGTCACTGACAGCAGTCATAGCGGTGCTATATTTACTCAGTGCTCAGTCTTAATATTTTGCTACCGATGTCAACTCAGTGATATGCGACCCACGGCGGGCTGACGATGTTTCACGGTATGTATGCGACTCAGTCGCATATCAATTGCTAGTCAAGTTTCTCCCCTGTTTTTGGTTCGCCTGAAACTCAGAGTCAGGATCGAATAACCAAGGTCTGTCTTCGGGCTCGAAAACGTCAGACCTTGGTGCTCGTAAACAATGAAGTAAAATTCTGTTAAAGGAGTACTTTTCTGTGTTTAGGTAGATATACACTGTCGGGCTGAGGGGGCGAAACATATTAGCGCTAGAATAGTAACAATCTTATCTGATTAGATATATGGAGCAGCGCAATACCACTGTACCTTACTATGTACTCCTGCTGCCACTATTACTCCCACTAATCCTATGCTTGAACAGCCAAAACCTAGCCTCCAGGTAGCTCTTACAGTACTACCGCTGTAGGCGTGCCGAACAGGCTTTCCCGGCCGCTCAGGTACCTTACGGGCCATTATCGCGTGTAGAATGCTTAGGTCGTTTCCAAAACCACCAACGGCATCTTTGATGAGATATGCTATATATACCTACCTAATGTAGTCACCTGATGTAACTCTTGGCACGTCCGAAAGAGGAAATGCCTCGGCTCAAACCTTATGTGTTCCAATACTATATAGACAGTGAAAGGACCAGGCCCTACCAAGCCACCTGATTGAATCGCCTTAGCCAAACGAAATGTGAGCGAAATTGAACCTAGGCAGCAATAATTGAGGAGTCCTAGGCAACAGCATTGTAGGCATCAACGTGCCGACAATAAAGGCAATTGAAGCCGGGCTTAAGAAAGCCTGTTCAGGCTCCAGCGTACTGCGCCCCTGCACTGCCTCGCGGGGAGCTCAGCTCGACTCAGGCACGACTCAGGCACGACTCAGGGTCGCTCACCTCGGCTCAATTTAAAGCAGCCGCTGCTCACCTTTGAGGCTAGAAGCGGAAGAAGGAAAAATGTTTCGTGATCATGTCTAGAGAGGTAAAAGTCAAAAAGAGCTTACGTTCGCCGTGTAAAGACCTAATAAGTGTCTCAAACAGTATGACAGGCCAGTGCCGGATCAGGTTCACTACAGTTCGGGTGGATCGAGCGGTTCTCCTCTCACGGCCTGTGGGGTCAGGGTCAACTTGCCATGTTTCCGCGATTGCCAGATATTCCTGCTCCGCGGCGCGTTCCTCATCGAAGGTCAAGGACGAGTAATAGAAACTGGCTGCTCATATCTCGTCAAAGACGAGGACTGGATCGGGCTATGTGGGAGCGAGACCGTTATCGTCATCGTGGAGGAAGGGCAACAGCGGGGCGCATGTCGCAAACACACGCAAGAAGCGCAGGAAAGAATACTTGCCGAGAAGTCAAAGTCCGGCACCGAGTGTACTCTTATGTAAGATACTCGAAAGTACTAGATTCCGACGTGCACGTCCAGGCAAGAAGGTGTTTACAAGACGAGAAACTACCAAATACCTCTTAACCGAATCGTTGGCACACCCGGGCCGAAAATGCTTATGTCGGCCAGCTGGCTTGCCCGCCATAGGACTGATTTGGGGCACTCTAGTGGTTTTCGTAGGCAGAAAGAACTTAGCTAGATATACTACCCATCAATTGAATACCCATACCCATGTGATTGGCTTCTTTCGTGCTTGATCCATCGCTAGCCCTCAACGTAGAGATCTCCATGACGATTCCACTAATGAAATTGACAGTTGATGTGGCTACATTCGGTGTCCTCGCAGCAATCAGATGGGCTGATGTAGTCGCAGGGTGATGGGACTGTGTATGCCGTGGCGATATAGAACAGCTTCGGCATTATGGCGGAGCGGGAGTCTTTGTACCGGCGGCCCACTTTCAACGCTCTCAAGTTGGCTCACCGTGCGTTAGGCGTTCAAGGGGTTTCGCCATGAACGTAGCGTCTCTGATCCTTGTGGAGGCAATGGCCTTCTCAAGTGCGGTGATTGTGGACGAGTAGATTTCACGTCGCAGCTGCCGCGCGTCGTCGTTGAGTGGCCAGTGAGGACCAGGGTCATCGAGGAGCCGAAGGCGATAGTGAAGCGACTGATCGTCTAACCAGCCGATGTAACCTGTGTTGATTGAGGCGTCGATCAGTAGGAGCAGTGTGGTCTGTATCGTAGTCTTAAGGCTGGTGAGGACCTCGTGGTCATTGGTGCTCTCGAGAGGGTCATCGCACGTTTGGACGATTTCTTTCGGTGAGGGGACATGTCCGCCGATGCGTTTCTCTAGGGAGTCAAGTCGTCGAGAGATAGAAGCTCGTGTGCCTTGATAGTCTTCGCGAGGCAGGAGGGTAGACCATGTAAGTGTCGGTTGTACATCCCCTACGTAATCCGCTGGATA
>JAABUS010000194.1_pt1 | contig 152232 bp, 125 predicted proteins | sample 5560161 | NCBI WGS metagenome assembly JAABUS01 (sample SAMN10711885, study PRJNA513376) | rock metagenome | isolation source: Antarctica rocks | place: Antarctica: Victoria Land, Trio Nunatak nord | collected 2016-01-04
AATAAAATATTTTCGAACTCGCGTATAATAAGCGAAATTATATAGGATTTTATAAAATATACGAGAATATCGCCGATAATTATTATATATAGTATTTAACTCGAAGATTTAAATACTATATTTTATACTACCCTTAATATTAATTTAATTAAATAAAGAGGTATATATTATATAATATTTTAAAATTAATCTTAATAGAGTTTAAGATCTATTATTACGTTATTATTAATTTTATTATAACGCTCCTTATATTTATAAATAAATATAATTATTTAATAATTATTATTTATAAGTTCTCGAAAGTAGTTATTACGGCTTTAAGGAAAGATATATTTAATACCGAAGAATAAATAAACGCGTTATTTCTCGCTTTTATTAACTAAGAAATTTTAAAGGCGATTATTTTTAATAAAGACCTTAAATTTCTTTTAAGTTTATAGAAAGTAATTTTTAAAATATTAAAAATTAAATTAATAGTCTCTACCGCCTACTACCCTTAATTTAATAGTTAATCGGAACGGATAAATTAGACTATAAAAATAATATTACGATTTTATTTAATATACTACCTTAATAGTTTATAAAATAAATTCGTAATTACTTTATAATTTATTATAAATAATTCTTTAAATTTAATAACGACGCTTTTACCGAATAAGATTATCTACGGTATAAAACTTAATAATAGAATTTCGGTTTAAGATATAATAAAAAGAATAAATCTTATCGATACTAAGACCGTTAACCGGAAGGAAGTCGTTAACGCGATTTCGTTCGTAATAATTAATATTAAATTTCGATATAATAATAAATATATACTCTTAATAATATAAAAAGAAGATATAATCTTTTTAAAATTATATAAAGATTATAAGATCTTAAGTTTAAAGAATTATAAACTTTTAAACTAAAGAGCTAGCCCGTTTAAAATTCTAAAACGAATAAATAATTTAGTTTATAAATTAGAATTACCGCCGATAATAAATATTTACCCCGTTATTTCGGTCGCCGCTTTAAAACCTACTCCGTTAGGAGGGAATTTATATAACCGTCTTTAAAAAATTAAATAAATTATTATTCTCGATAATAATAATAAAAATATAAATAATTACTTTAAAATAAAATATATTTTAAATAAAAAGATAAAGAAGTTTTTAAAATAAGGAAAGAGATTAATAATATAATATTTAATTAAATAAAAGGGCTAAGGGCCTTATTAGAATATATAATATAATAATTAAAATCTTAAAAATATAAAGGGCGTAATTAACGACTATAATATAAAGTCGTTATAAACTACGTAGGTAGTTTAAGAGACGATATTATTTTATTTATTTATTAATCTTTATTTTATTTTCGCTTTATTACGCGACGATAACTTTATTATTTAATAATAACGAATTTCTTAATAGCCCCGCTACGTTAATACGGTATTTCTAATTTATTTAAATAATAATAAATCGTTTTTTTCTCGCTCGATACGATTAATAAATATTACCGCTATCGTATTACTTAACTATAATATCTTATATATTAAATAATATTAATATATCTTTCCTCTTTTAATCTTAAAATTAATTATTTATTTATATCGCTCGCCTTTATCGAGTATAATACGATATCTTCGTTCTAATAAATTTTTAATTATAATATAATTAAATTATATTCGGGAAAGACTGCGAAGAAGCTAGCTTTAAAGATTAATAAAATAAAAGTAAAGAAAATAACGAAAATAATTAAAACTAAACGAACTAAAGTAACGAATAATAATAAAGATAAAAAGTCTAGCGCTTCTACTTTTAAATAAAGCGATAAAATAAATAACGAGTAAATTATTAAAGACGAAGTCGACGATAAAGTTAATAATAAAGAAGTTAAGGATTTACCGTATAATAAACCCGTATATAATATAACGGAAGATAAAAACATTTAGTTATTAATAAGTAAATATCTTTCTTTATTATAAGCCGGGCTAATTATTTAATATAATAAGATTTCCTTAAATATACGATTTAAAAACTAGTTAAAGATATTTAATTTAAGAAGTAACTTATAACCTAAATAAATAAATAACGGGTAATTAACTACGATACGATTAATAAAAAATAATTATATAAAATACGCGATTATTTTTAATTACGCTTAATTATACGGGGATAAAGGGAATTTATCGTAGAGACTAAATTAATTAATTTTAATAAAAGGGGGGAAATATAACCGATATATTTTCGTAGAAAGATATAATTATCTTTCGGCGGACGAGATAATAAGAGTAAAAAAGCTTTTAATATTATTAAAGAAACTAAATAAAAAAGGCCTAAAGATAACGAAGTTTACGATTTTAAAAAAACTCTTAATATAGGAGAAATCGATATTTAAAAAATTTAATAAAGATAATAAAAACGACGAGAGCGAGTTCGAAACGGAAAAGAAATTTTTAATTTCGAAGAAATCTTTAAAGAAATTAATAACGAAATTATTCTTATTAAAGAAATCGACTTTAAAGATAACCTCCCTCGTAAAATTAATCGATAATAACGATTCTTAACTAGTTAATTTTAAGTTATTTAATATCGAGGCGTAAAAACATTAGAAGAAATATATTAGAATTATATAAATATCCGGCGACCTAATTATATAACTAGAAGAATTAAATAAAATTAAAGAAACGTTTAAGGTAAAAGTCGCCGCCGAAACTAAAACCGTAAATTCTTTAAAGCGGAAAACTACGGCTACCTTATCTATACCCTCGAAGAAATAAATAAATAGGAAAATTACGGTACCTACGGCTATAAGATAATAGGTCGAAATCGGTAAAGAAGATTTCTTAATTATACTTTAAATTATGTTTTAAACTTCGATTTTCCTTATAACCGATATTTCTAAATAAATTATTTCTTTTTTTATTATATTTAAGAGCTCTAAATAAAAAAGAGTAAAACGCGTAACGGAGAAGATTAAATAAAATAAAATCTTAATTAATTTAAATATAAAAAAAGCCCCTTTAACGTAGATAATAATAAATATTTCTACGATAATAAATAAATTATTAACGATCGCACCGCCTTTAATAAAAGATAGTTCTATATTATCGTAAATTAATAAGAACTAGATTACGGAGTTAATATATTATTAATCGGGAAATATTACTCTTTACCTAAATACTTAATTTACTACGGACGTCGAAAAATTACTTTTCTATACTAACCCTACTATAAATAAAAAAAGTAGAATAAAATAAGTTTTCTTATTTAAGACTACGGGAGCGAACGTAATTAATTTAAAAATAAAGCGCTCGAAGAAAATAAAACCGGATAAATAAATTAAACTATTAAAAATAAAAGGGGAGATTAAGGATATTTCTATATTATCGGAGAATTTAAACGATAATATTAAAGAGGAATCCCTAGTCGAGATCGTTAAAGAGGTATTTATTAAATCCGAAAACTATATAAACGCGTTAATAGCTAGAAATAACCTCCTAGAAAATAATAATACTATTTTATATAACTACGTAGATTTCTTAGAAAACCTTATTATTAAAGTTAATAATAAGATAATCCGCGTTTTATTAATCCTAGAAGTTTTTTATACTACTTTTATTCAATACCGTACCCGCCTCTTAAGTTAATATAGGGTCGATTATTTATTACGGGGTTTTTTCGATTCCGTAGAAATCGAAATACTTAAAGATTAATTAGTTAGAAGTAAATAAGTAAAATTAATCTAAAGAGTTAAAAATATTAATAATATTAAAGACTTCGCTAATAATCTCTTAACTAATATTAACGTAAATATAAATTTATTAATTAAAAGATATCCGGCTTTAAAACGAGTATATAATCGAGAGAAATTTAAATAGTAAATAACTACCGATATCGTACTAGGCGGTAAACTTATTAAAGAGAGCGATAAATTATATAATTAATTCGGTATAGCCGCGCAGACTACTTTAGATTATAACGATCGCGCCGTTATTAAAACTATTACCGATAATAAGGTTATATAAACTACTATAATTACTATTAATTATAACGAACGCCCTATTACCGACGTTTTAACTACTAATAACTAGGAACCCTAGTTAGGTACTACGATAAATATATTAAAAATTATAAATACTCCTTTATTTAATATTTATAACCTAACGGCTAATCTCCGTCTCGACGACTTTAAATAAAAACGTCGTTATTTTCTTATTAATATAGTGCGCTTATAGTAGTTTTAAGTCGAGGTAATAAAAAATAAACTATATTAACGATTATAATATTTATTCTCGTTTATACTTTTATTTCGAGGCCTCGAGGACGTAAGGTTTTTACCTATAAAGGTAATTATTATAATTATTAATACTTTAATATAAGAGCTAGTACCTTAGTATAAAATAATAACTTATTCGTATTACTAGATAGAAGAAGATATATATAATATACTAAGACTAAATCTTAACTACTATTTTATTTCGTTAACACTATAATTCTTACGTGTTTTATTTCGTTAATATTGTATTCTTACTAGGCGGGTACGGTATTAAATAAAAATAATATAAAAAACTTCTAAGACTAATAAAACGCGGATTATTTTATTATTAATTTTAATAATAAGGCCTTCTAAGAAATTTATATAATTATATAAAATAGTATTATTATTTTCTAGGAGGTTATTTCTAGCTACTAACGCGTTTATACGATTTTCGGATTTAACGAATATTTTCTTAATAATCTCGACTAAGAATTCCCCTTTAATATTATCGCTTGAATTCTTTAACGATATAAAAATATTCTTAATCTCTCTTTTTATTTTTAACGGTTTAGTTTATTTATTAAGTTTTATTTTCTTCGAGTATTTTATTTTTAAATCGGTTATATTCGCTCCCGTAGTTTTAAATAAGAAAACTTATCTTATTATACCTTTTTTATTTATAGTAGGGTTAATACGGAAAAGTAATTCTTCGACGTTTATAATAAATTAAGTATTTAAGTAAAGAATAATATTTCTCGATTAATAATATATTAACTCCGTAATCTAGTTCTTATTAATTTATAATAATATAAAACTATCTTTTATTAAAGGCGGTACAATTATTAATAATTTACTCGTTATTATAAAAATATTTATTATTATTTATACTAAAGGGGCTTTTTTCGTATTTAAATTAATTAAGATTTTATCTTATTTAATTTTCTCCGTTACGCGTTTTACTCTCTTTTATTTAGAGCTTTTAAATACGGTAAAAGAAGAAATAATTTATTTAAAAATATTAATTATAAAGAAAATCGAAGTTTAAAACGTAATTTAAAATATAATTAAGAAATTTTCTTTACCGATTTCGACCTATTATCCTATAGTCGTAGGTACCGTAATTTTCTTATTTATTTATTTCTTCGAGGGCGTAGATAAAGTAGCCGTAATTTTTTATTTTAAAAAATTTACGACTTTAATTTCGGCGGCGACTTTTATTTTAAATATTTCCCTAGTTTTATTTAATTTTTCTAATTATATAATTAGGTCGCCGGACGTTTATATAATTTTAATATATTTCTTTTAATATTCCTACGCCTTAATATTAAGTAATTTAATATTAACTAGTTAAGAATCGTTATTATTAATCGATTTTACGAGGGAGGTTATCTTTAAAATCGATTTCTTTAATAGAAATAATTTCGTTATTAATTCCTTTAAAGATTTCTTCGAAATTAAAAGTTTCTTTTCCGCTTCGGACTCGCTCTCGTCGTTTTTATTATTTTTATTAAATTTTTTAAATATCGATTTCTCCTATATTAAAAGTTTCTTCGAAGTCGTAAACTTCGTTACCTTCGGGTCTTTTTTATTTAATTTCTTCGACGGCGTCGAAAGCTCTTTTACTCTCGTTATTTTATCCGCCGAGAAATAATTATATCTTTCTACGAAGATATATCGACTATATTTCCCCCCTTTTATTAAAATTAATTAATTTAATTTTTATAATAAATTCCCTTTATCCCCGTATAATTAAATATAATTAAAAATAATCGCGTATTTTATATAATTATTCTTTATTAATCGTATCGTAGTTAGTTACCCGTTATTTATTTATTTAGGTTATAAGTTATTTCTCGAGTTAAATACCTTTAGCTAGTTTTTAAATCGCGTATTTAAAGAAATCTTATCGTATTAAATAACTAGCCCGGTTTATAATAAAAAAAGATATTTACCCGTTAATAACTAAATATCTTTATCTTCCGTTATATTATATACGGGTTTATTATACGGTAAATTTTTAACTTCTTTATTATTAACTTTATCGTCGACTTCGTTTTTAATAATTTACTCGTCGTCTATTTTATCGTTTTATTTAGAAATAAAAGCGCTAGACTTTTTATCTTTATTATTATTTATTATTTTAATTCGTTTTATTTTAGTTATTTTCGTTATTTTCTTTATCTTTATTTTATTAATTTTTAGGGCTAGTTTCTTCGTAGTTTTTCCCGAATATAATTTAATTATATTATAATTAAAAACTTATTAAAACGAAGATATCGTATTATATTCGATAAAGGCGAGTGATATAAATAAATAATTAATTTTAAAATTAAAAAAGGAAAGATATATTAATATTATTTAATATATAAAATATTATAATTAAATAATACGATAATAATAGTATTTATTAATTATATTAAACGAGAAAAAAACGATTTATTATTATTTAAATAAATTAGAAATATCGTATTAACGTGGCGGGGTAACTAAGAAATTCGTTATTATTAAATAATAAAATTATCGTCGCGTAATAAAGCGAAAATAAAATAAAAATTAATAAATAAATAAAATAATATCGTCTCTTAAACTACCTACGTAGTTTATAACGACTTTATATTATAATCGTTAATTACGCCCTCTACGTTTTTAAAATCTTAATTATTATATTATATATTCTAGTAAGGCCTCTAGCTCTTTTATTTAATTAAATATTATATTATTAATTTCTTTCTTTATCTTAAAAACTTCTTTATCCTTTTATTTAAAATAGGTTTTATTTTAAAATAATTATTTATATTTTTATTATTATTATCGAGAATAACGGCCTACCCGATCTTTTAAAGACGGTTATATAAATCCCCTCCTAACGGAGTAAGTTCTAAGGCGGCGACCGAAATAACGGGGTAAATATTTATTATCGGCGGTAACTTTAATTTATAAATTAAACTATTTATTCGTTTTAAAATTTTAAACGGGCTAGTTTTTTAGTTCGAAAGTTTATAATTCTTTAAATTTAAAATATTATAATCTTTATATAATTTTAAAAAGATTATATCCCCTTTTTATATTATTAAAAGTATATATTTATTATTATATCGAAATTTAATATTAATCGCCGCGAACGAAATTACGTTAACGGTTTTCTTTTAATTAACGGTTTTAATATCGGTAAAATCTATTCTTTTTATTATATCTTAAACCGAAATTCTATTATTAAGTTTTATATCGTAGATAATTTTATTTAATAAAAGCGTCGTTATTAAATTTAAAGAATTATTTATAATAGATTATAAAGTAGTTACGAATTTATTTTATAAACTATTAGAGTAGTATATTAAATAAAATCGTAATATTATTTTTATAATTTAATTTATCCGTTCCGATTAATTATTAAATTAAAGATAGTAGGCGGTAAAAATTATTAATTTAATTCTTAATATTTTAAAAATTATTTTTTATAAATTTAAAAGAAATTTAAAATCTTTATTAAAAATAATCGTCTTTAGAATTCCTTAGTCGGTAAAAGCGAGAAATAGCGCGTTTATTTATTTTTCGGTGTTAAACGTATTTTTCCTTAAGGCCGTAATAACTACTTTCGAGAATTTATAAATAATAATTATTAAATAATTATATCCGTTTATAAATATAAGGAGCGTTATAATAAAATCGATAATAATATAATAATAAATCTTTAGCTCTATTAAGATTAATTTTAAAATATTATATAATATATACCTCTTTATTTAATTAAATTAATATTAAGAGTAGTATAAAATATAGTATTTAAATCTTCGAGTTAAATACTATATATAATAATTATCGGCGATATTCTCGTATATTCTATAAAATCCTATATAATTTCGCTTATTATACGCGAGTTCGAAAATATTTTATTTTATTAATTTCGGGATATATAAGTATTCCTTATTAATATAATCGTCTTTATATTATATAAATAAGTCTCTAAAAAGGAAAGAAATATTAATATTAATTATATTAACTCCGTCCGTAGACTTTAGGGTTTCCTTCTTAAATTTATTCTTTTTATATATAAGGAAAGTTATTATTTTTAATTATTTCTTATTTTTAAAATATATCTTTTATAATTTAAGGCGGTATTTAGAAAATATTTTAATTAAAATAAAATAAAAAGCGAAGACGTCGTCTAGAATACCGGGACCTTTAATATTAAAATATTCTTTTTTACCGAGGAAACGAGATAATATATTTAATATAATATTTTATTTTCCTAGATACTAACGAATATCGAGATCGTATTATAATATATATTAAAAAGTTTATATTAACCGTAGGTTTATCTTATTAAAAGAAAACGACGATAATATTATTTATCGGGTAATATTAATAATTACCGAGTAATTAATAAAGATAATAATTTTCTTTATTAAGATTTATATAAATAGGTATAAGATCTTCTTTAATATCTAAATTAAATTTATTACTTTTAATTCTATAGACTAGTAACGCGACTCCGTAGGATTAAATAATTTAAATAAGAATAAAATTAGTTATATATTAATATAAGGGAAATTATTACCTTAAGAATCTTCTTAAATATAATATATTATCGCGTTAATTCCGTACGACATTAATATATTAATATTAATATATAATTAACGAGTTAGATCCCGATAATATAAATAGGTTTTAAAGGTAAATACTTTTTATAATAATTTAAAAGAAATTAATTCCTCTTTTATAAATACGAAATAAACTTTTTTAAAATAAATCTTTCGCGTATTCCCGCCTTACGACGGCGAGCCCTTTAAAAATTAGATTTTTTAGTATTAAAATAGTTTAATAATCTAGGCGAAGTATTTAATATTATTTTATAATTAATTTATTATTCCGATATATATTTCTAAAGTTTATAATATATTTAGGAAACGAAGTTTCTTAATTATTATAATTCTTTCTTTAATAATAATTAAATTTAACCTATTTACTTTCTAGCCTAGAAGTATAACGGAGGGGTAAATTAAGAAAAATTTCTTAAATTTAAACGAGATCTTAAGGCCTATAAATAAAGCGAAGATAATTATAAAATATTCGATATACTCGGAATAAAACTATAAGAAAATTACGACGTTATCGACGTAGTATCTTACGAATACTTTATACGGGCGAAGAAAAGTATTTATTTTATATTAAATATATAAAATTAACCCTTTTTATCTTATTATTATAATATTATAGTACTCCGAATTACGGTAAGAAACTATTATAAACTTATAACGATTATCTCTTTTAATTAAGAAGAGATAGAATTATTTATTATAATTAATAATACTTATATAAGTATACTTTTATATTAACGAAATAATATCGCTTTAAAGCGGAAGAGGGTAGTTATTAAAAATAATAATTTTATTTAAATTATAAATATCGACTACGATTTTATCCTTTTATATCGGTATTTTTTTAAGGCCTTTATATACCGTCCGTTATATAACGAAGATAAGGAAAACGAATAAAGAAGGTTCGATAAACTACGATATTTTTCTTTATTAATATATTTTATCGAATTTCTCGTTTATTAAAACTTTTATATTAAGGTTTAATAAATAGACCTTATAACTAAATTTCGTATTAAACGATTACTAGTCCGTAGTAAACGGAATCGATAATTATTTAAATTCGGGTAAATCGATTATATCTCCCGTATTTTCCTAAATACGAGAGTATTATTTTATAATCTCTTTAATCGCGGTAATATCGGAGTTATTATTATAAATTATAATTTTATTCGGTAGTTTCGTTTTTATAAAAAGATCGACCTTAGGTCTTAAAATTAACCTCGGATTATAAAAGTTAATAAAATATAATACGATTATATCGTCCTCGTAAATTTTCGCCGTAAAGGAATAATTATTTAAGTCGATAAAGTACGCTTTTTTTACCTCGTATTTTATAATTAATCTTATTCGTTAATAATAAAGAATAATAAAAGGTATATTCCCCTCGTTACGAATATTAATAAAGTTAATTACTAAGTTTATAAAATAAATATAAACTTTTTTTATTTATAATTCGAATAAGAAGTCTCGGTCCGGTAATTATAATTTCCTTTTTAACGAGATTATTACCGTTAATATAATTCGTACTAGAACTATTTAGCGGCGCTTTAATTATATAATATATCGAATCCTTATATTATCCCTAGTTATAAATTAAATAGGGATCGTAATATCTTCGTAATTATTTAAAATTATTTAATTATTAGGGAGGTCGATAACGGTCTTCTCCTAACCTAAAATATTTATACCGATAAATATATTAACTTTAAAGTTATCGATAATATAAAAGTCCTTAATAATTTTAATTATTATTTTTATATTATTCTTCGTTTTTCCGTCTATATAAAATATAATTAAAGTTTATTTTATAATTAAATAACGATTCGAGCCGATACTTTTTAAGATAATAATTTTATTATAAATCTATAATTAAACGCCGGGGATTCGTTACGTAATAAATACTTTATCGATTATATTTATCGGATACCTAGTATTAAAATATCTTAATTCTCGAATAATATTTAGAGTAAGGCCTATTTAGCCGGTAAAATAATATTATATACGAAATATTATCCCGTTAATTAATAAAGGCGGAGTAGTAAATTCGATTATTAATCTACCCTTTTATAAAGAGGAAGATTTAGGAATTATTAACTTCCGCGTTATTATAATCTCTAGGATTAAGATCTTCGGAGTAATATTTAACTCGGTATTTTTAAATTTTATAAGAGTAGGATTAATTACTTTTTAAATATTAATCGAGTGTATATATTTCCTTTCTTTTAAATATATATATAAAAGATTATTCGACGGGAAGTTAGATTTATAATTTTTATAAACGAGATATTAACTTATTTTCCCCGTAGAAATATAATACGTAATTAAAACGAATTTAATATTAATATCTTTATTAACGTTTTATTCTTCGTTTATAATACTCTCCTTAATATTATAATAGCTCTTATCGGCGTTTATATAATAATTATAATAATTTATCGGCGGAGTTTCGGGAGAGCCGAAATAATTATTAATAAATTTAAAGAAAATACCGTAATCCGTATTCTCGTTATTAAGATTATTATATAGTTTATTAAAGTAAATAAACTATATCTATATTTAATTACCGAAAGTATTATATAGTCTCGGCGGGTAATATAGGTATACTCTACGGTTTTTATAGTTTTAATTATTATAACTTTGGTTCCTATAACCCCGATTTTTAACGAATAAATTTTAGTTAGGTTAAGTATTTCCGGCGGTAATTATAAATAATTATTTTAATAATAATAAAGCGTTTTTTAAAGATTTTTACGGGGGAGGCTTTTAAATTTATTATAATTATTATTATTATTATATCTAAGGTATAGTCTACCGATTTTAAAATAAACCGGTTAATTATAAATATTAATATAAAGGAAAGAAGATCCAGTTATTTACTAGTATAAAAAAGAACGAGAATTATAAAGATTCGGTCCTATAATAAACGGTCTTTACTTTTAAAAACCTTAAGATTAAGGATCTTAAAATATTTAAAAATTTTAAGATTAAAAAGATCGATACTATTATTAAAGCCGATAAGGTATTAAATTATAATATTTATTTTATTATTATAACGACTATTTATTCTTAGGTAATTATTTATCCTTTTTTATATCGCGATTCTTTTCTCGCTTTTTAATTTCCTTTCGATAATCCTTATAGTCTTCTTTATTCTTTTAAGTTTATATCCTATACTATATCTCCTTCTTACTCTTAAATTATTCGATAAATTATTTAATCGAAATATCGTTTATTAGAGGAGGGATAATAACCTAGAAATTAATATCGAGGTAATTCTATACTTATATAACCTATATATACTCTTCGGTAATACCGGTTTAAACGGCGTATTTAGTTATATTCTAGATATAGATAAATAAATTATTTCGTTCGGTTATATCCTTCGATATATATAATTAACGACTAAGCTCTTTTAGAGCTATAAATATTATAATTTTAAAATAATTTTATAACCTAGTAATTTAGCGTTATAAATTATTCGGTAATTATATTATTATATCTTTCTTATCTTAGGAAAGGATTTTAAATTATTAATTTATAACGATACCGCGAAAGTAATTATTTAGATTCCTCTTTACTATATCTTTACCTTTTATTATAACGAAATCTTAAATTTTATTATAAAAGGTATAAACCTCCTTAAATATTAATTCTTTAAAATTAAAGACGATATTACCGGCGCCCTATAACTCTAGATAATTTAAATAAAAGAAATTTAATTCGCCGGCACGGAAATACCTAGTTTATTATTATATTTATTAAATATACCCGTTTTTACTAGCTAGTCTTTACGGTTTAATAGGTCTCGGAGACTCTTTAAAAATTTAACCCTAATTTTATAAAGTAACTTTAATAATATTTAATATAATAAATCGTATAACCTAAATTATAATATTATATAAATTTAAATCGATCTCTACCGGCGGAGGTAGTATTTATAATTAATTTATAATTTCTTATTCTTATTAAAATTAAAGATTAAATAAAATAAATTAATTTCCTTTAAAGTTATTAAAATCTCTTTAATTTTATTTTAAAAAGTTAGACTAGCCCTTATTATTATTAATTATATTCTCGGTTTAATTAAAAAGAATCCTTTATATAACGTCGTCCGTAGTAAAAATTAATTCTTATAAAAGGAATTAAAGTATCGATTTTCTCGGAGTTAATTAAATTATAAATTTAACTAGACTAGAAACTAAAGAAAAGAATATAATTAAAAGAGAATGAATAAAAGTAATTAAAATCCGGTCCTTAACCCTTCTTTAAGAATAAAGTAGTTAAAGATTTAAAATCTCCTCGTTTCTTTCTTTTTAATTATTAAAATATACTGAATCGGTATAGTACTTAACGTCTTTAACGAAAATCGTTAATATTTCCGTAATTAAAGGAGGGTACGTTTAAGAAATCGGAAATATAAAAGAGTTTTCTTCTACAGAACCTTCTTCTTCTTAAATATTAATAAAGGTAGAACGTTCTCTTTTTATAAATAACTCGTTATTTTTTAATACGTTTAATAAAGGATCGTACTAGTCGATAATAAAAAGAATTACTTTTTAAATTAATCTATTAATATTCTTATTATACTACTCGAAATACTTTTTCGAAAATATAAATAATTAAAACGCTAAAGAGATAATAAGGTTTAATAAAAACGACTTCTTTACCTCCGCGTAGTTTATAAATAAAGAAAATAAGATAAATTATATATATTTATAAAGATCTTCTACCGGTATATAATTCGAAAGTTTACTTATATAATATTAAAGATTTAAACCTCGATTACGTAAATTAGAAATAACGAAGGAAAAAATAAGAAATAAGGGATTAAAAGGAAATTTTTAGAGTTCTTACTTTAACGCGGGGAAAATTTATCGATTTCGTTATAATTCTTAATAGGGTAAATACCGCTTCTCCGCTTTTAAATAAATATAGGCTTTAGATTATAAGAAAAATAAACTTTATTTTTAACTCCGTAATTCCGGCGCGATTTAACTTTCTTAATAATTAATTACGATTAGACCGAGATATTTAAGAAAAGGTAAGAATTTTCTATATAAACGAAAATAATAATATACGGTATAAACGGCGGCGATATTTTAATTTAATATAGATCGTTCCCTACGCCTACGGCCGAAATATAGAGTATTTTATATAACCGGGGTATAAATATTCCTTTAAGTTTATAAAGCGCGTTTATAAATTAATTTATATAACTATAAAAACCTAGTATAATAACTCGATTATTAAGATTTAAGGTAGGCGTAGTTAACGTAAAGAAATACCGCTATTATATATAAAGATTAAGACGAAAACGAAGCGGCTCGCTTCGTTCGTCGTCGTAGAATACTAACGGTTAAAGAGTTAGTACTAATATTATAATTAATAATAGATACAAGGACGAATTATAATTAATTTATAATCTTATAAAATAGTTCGACCTATATAAGAGAATTATAATACGGATAATAATTATATCTTCGAGATATTAGTAGAGGATTTAATATTTTATAATTAGTATTTTAAGGGCTAGTAACCGGTTTTCTTTTATTTATAAATAGAATTCGACTAAACCGTTACTACTAAATAATAAGAATATAGTATTAACGAAATAAGACACGTAAGAATTATAGTATCAACGAAATAAAATAGTAGTTAAGATTTAGTCTTAGTGTATTATATATTTTCTTCTATCTAGTAGTACGAATAAGTTACTATCTTATACTAAGGTACTAGCTCTTATACTAAGGTACTAATAATTATAACAATTTTACTACGATATTTATTATATATTTTTAATTAATTAAAGAATATATTAATTAGGATATTTATAAAACTACCTCTAATATATTAGTTTTTTTTATATTATAAATTACCGTATAAATCGTATTTAACGAGGAGTTAAATATAGTAGAATATTTTAAAATATTCTTAAAGTTATATAAAATAATGATTTTTTTTAATATAATATTTACCGTAAACTCCTTATCTAATAACGAGATATATAGATAGAAATAAATTAAGATTAAAACTAGAAATAATAATAGGAGAGTATATAAATATAACTTTACTTTAATAAATAAATTATTAGTAGCGCCCTTTAACCGGAGACGGGGTATAATTTTTTTTTAAATAAATTTTCGAGAGTAAAGTTTTTATTTTAACTATAATATTAAGTAGATATAATAAGAGATTCTATATTTATAAATTACTTTATTACTAGAATTATGAAGATATATTATAGTATAGATATAATATTAAAATATATAGGAGCTAAAGCTCCTATTATAGCGCGGTAAGAGTATATAATAAGAATAAACGTAATAGAGGGTATTATTAAAGCTATAGCGCTATCGCTAAACCGTTATAATTAAAGTATATATATTATATATATTTCTAGAGTCTACTTTATTAGAACTAGCCGCTAGAATTCGATATTTATATTATATTATCTCCTAATAAGTCTAATAGCGTTAGTAGCGACTTCGACTTTCTAAAAACTACCCGCCTTTTAACTATCTTTTTTATACGATATAATCTCCGGTCTTCGCGTGGCCGAAAGTTTAATATTTTAATATATATATAATTTGGATTCTTTTATATTTCGGTTCTAGTATTATTACTATCTTACTTTTAGATATTTATTTTAATTCTACCGAATATATTATAAAAATCTAGAATAATATCTCTATTAGTCGATTCTACGTATAGATCGTCAAGATATAATTTTATTATAACGGCGAGATTATAAAAAAAATCTATTTAAAGTTAGAATAAATAATCGCGAGATAAATTAAACTTTATACTTATTATTTATATACCCGCGGGTATATCTAATAGTATATATATTTAATAAAACTTCGTAATATATATAAAAACTACCTCGGTAGCGTAGGTATTAAATTCCTTCTTTATCTCGTTATATAACCTATCTTCCTAGATATTCGAAAGTATTAATTTTATTAAGAGTAACTTCGTTACTTATCGCTAGAATTCATTAACTTATTTTATAGAGATAGGATATTAAATATATCTTAATACCTTTAATAACCTCGTATTTCTACGAAGATATATTTAATTATACTTTTAAACGGGTCTTTTTATAATATATATTTTCTACCTTAACTTTATATTTAATATAGTTTATTACTATCTTTTTAACCTATAATAGAGAGGGTTTAAAGTATCGAAAGTATAATATTAATATTCTTAATTCCATTTTATTCAATAGAATAGTCTATTATTTCTTATCGATTATAAATCGGGGGGTAGGAAGTATAGGTAGGGGAGAAGGGGCTTCGTTATCTATAATTATTTAAATTATAATTATAGGAACTAGTTATTATATAATAATATTAATATTTAGCGGGTAGGGGAGAGTAGGGTTAAATAGAGCTCGAATATTTATATTTAAAAGACGTCGACGAGAGAGTAGGATTAGATAGAACTTGAATATTTATATATAGAGGGCGTTTCTAGTAGTTAATAAAAAAGTAAATATAGAAGTTAAATTACGGGGAAATCGGTAGTCCGTAGTATAATACGTTAATACTAAATTGGATATAGTATTTTTGAAAAATCTTTTTACTATATTTCAAATATTAGTTTATAAACTTAGTTATTATCCTATATATAACGATTTATACTATTATAGGTAAATATATATAAAGTTAAATATAATCTCACGAAAATATATTAAATAACTAGGTATACTACACTAAAAATAAATATAATAAATATTATTTATTATTTTAGAATTATATTAACACGAGCCTAGACGAAAATATATCTATAAGATATTATAGATTATCTTTAACTTTCCTCGACCTAAAGTTTAAAATATATTATTTAAAATAAACTAGGAATAATAGTATATTAATTAATATTTTATTAATTAATATTTTATTAATTTATTTTAATAGTTTCCTCCCCTCGTATTAAACTCCTTCGCCTTATAGTTATTTTATTCTCTTCGATATTAACTTTTTCTCTTTAATATTAATTTTTTCCCCTCGATATTAATTCTTTCTCTTTTATATTAACTCCCTCCCCTCGATATTAACTCCCTCCCCTCGATATTAACTTCTTCCTCTCGATTTTAACTTTTTCTCTTTTATATTAATTCTCTCCCCTCGATATTAACTCCCTCCCCTCGATATTAACTCTCTCCCCTCGATATTAACTCTCTTCCCTCGATATTAACTCTCTCTCTTTAATATTAACTCCTTCCCCTCGATATTAACTCTCTCCTCTTAATATTAACTCCTTCCCCTCGATATTAACTCTTTCTCTTTAATATTAATTCTCTCCCCTCGATATTAATTTCTTCCCCTCGATTTTAACTCTTTCCTTTCGATCCTAGTTTATTCCCTTCGATTTTAATTTATTTTATTCGATCCTAGCTCCTTCCTTTTAAATTATACTATTTTCTTTACTTTTATATTTCTTTCTTTATTTTATTACTTTCCTTATTTTATTATTTTCTTTATTTTACTACTTTCCCTCCTTAGTCCCCGTATTTCTCTTATATTTTATTTTAACTTTTCGAAGGCTTTACGCCCGAGGGCGATTAATATAAAGAGGGTATTCTAATACTATTAGAAAAGACCGATCGTAATAGTTTATACTAGAGGACTAGGAATAATAATAAAAACTATATATAATAAAGGCGGGGCTAGGTAGGAGTAGAAAAATAAAAATAATAATAAATAATAAATTATATTATCGTTTCTTAGATATCTAAAATAAAGTATATAGATTTATAAAAGAAATAAGTACTCGACGTATAGTTATGAAGTTAACTCTCGATAAATCGTATTCCCGAGTTATAATCTTGATCGAAGATAATATAATCGAGCTCTAGCCTAAGAACGTTATATATATTAACTATATCGTAATCCAACGTATTTTCGAAAAAGAAGACCGAGGTATAACTACGCCCGTTAAAGTCGTATTTAACCGTATACGCGGTAAATACTACTCGATTAATTAATTACCCGCTATTAAAGGAGAATTATAAATATAGTATTATAAATATTTAAAGATTACCGATTTATAGTATTAATATTAACTCTTTAAGAATAATAACGAACTCGTAATATCTACCCTATTACTTTAGGACTATATAATTCGAATATAAATAATATAATAAAGGCTTTTAAAAGGGGCTTTAAGATATTTAAAAACGAATATTAACTTCGGATTTATAAAGAGGTTCAAATAATCTAGGCTCCGATATTAATATTTATAGAGGATATAAAGTCTTAATAAGAAGCGGCTAGTTTCCTAGGACCTATTATAAATTTATTATATAGAATATACTACGCTGATTAAGATACGCGTAATAATATAGTTTTTAATATTTATATATATAGCCGGTATTATTATTAAATACTCTACGAAAAAACTCGTAGAGCCTCTATAAATATTATATAACGAATAACTTATTTTAAAAAATATAGTTTAGTGATAGAACTTTCTACTTTATAAACTATAACGCTAGCTCTAGATTTAATTATAAATCGGCTAGGCGACCCCGCTTATAGCGAATTTACTAGGATAATTAGAAGAATTATACTAATTCTTTATAAAGATATATTTACTAAATAAATACTTAAGGATTTTATAATTTAATTCCGTGTATTTTTATTCTCTTTAAATTAGGGACGAATTTAATCTCCTACTATATATATAAAGTTTTAAATAATATCGGAGTATATAAAAACTTCCGTAATTATTCTAGTCTTATTACGAAAATAACCTCTACGGATATTATATATACGAGTAGAATATAAGGCCGTATTAATAATATAACTATAATATACTAACTAGAAATCGGCGAGCGAATAAGTTATTTTCTTTCTCGGTTAACTCGCTAAGAGTAATAATTTAATTACCTCTATATATTTAAGTATATAAAATCGCGCTTCGTTATTATTAATTATCCTCGAAGCTAGGATAGGATTCTAGGCCTTAATGAATATAGTAGTAACTATAACGAGAAAGAAAACTAAATAAGTTAAATCGAAGAAAAGAAGAAATAAGGTTTAAATAATATTCTTAGAGTCCGAATACTAGTTTAGCGCCGCGATAAACTAGATAAGTTAAACTAGTTATAATATATTTTTACTATATTTATTATAACCCTAGCGACGGTACTACTAGAAATAATTATCGAGGATAAAATAGTAACTCTATTAAACGTCTATACTTCTCTATATTTCTTAACTTTAATAAAAGAGTATAGATTATTTTAGAATATTAATACTTTACCTAGAGAGCGAATATATAAATAAATTTCTAATTTCGGTTTTTATTAAAGATATAGAATCGTCGTTAAATATATTATTATTTTTAGATTCTTTAAAGTCATAGTTCTTTCTACTAATTACTATAAAGTCGAACGCTAGCTTCTTATTAAATCATATATTCAAATAATAATTAGACTCGGTTTTAGAGGTACTTTTAATATAATCGACCCCGAATTATTAAATACTCTCTTAAAACTATAATAAAGATATTTTAAATTATTCTAAAATCTTATCCTAAGTTCTATACCCGCTCTAGTAAATAATAATAAAGATATATTCTAGTAGTATATTAATAATAGTAGATATATTAATCCCCTCGTATATATAAAAATTCCCGGTTAAATAATTCGTACGTAGGAGTTTCCGAATAAGATAAACTAAGTAGTTATTATAAATAACTTTTTTCGAGAATTATAAATTATTATAATAAAGTATAGATATTAAATATACTCGTTTAGATTAAAGTTACTTTATTAATATAATTAATTTAGTTTTTAAAACCCGTAAATAACGTTTACTAAATATAATCTTTCGATTACTAATTCTAATCTAGTTTATTTTCTACTCGTACTTCCTTAAAGCGAGGAGATTTCATCTATATCTTTAATATATACTTTACGGATCGACTATATACTTAAATTCTATAAATATTCTCTTATTATTTTATATTGAATATAAAGAGACGTATCTTTATAAGAGTTAAAAGGCTAAGATTCGTTACTAATAATAAATAAAATAAATTACTTAATCTTCCCTTATTAGAGCCTACTAAGGAGAAGTATATAATAAATATACTAGAGGTATTATCGAAACGCGTATAGATAACGCTAACTAGATAGGGAGGAGTAGGATTAAATAAATAACGAATATTTCTTTATAATTAGGACGTCTAGTTTTTATAAAAGAAGTAGGATTAAATAAGTAATAAATATTTCGTTATAATTAAGGTATTTTATTTTTATAGTTATTATCGTATATAATAATAAGAGAAGAATTACTAATAGTTTAATAACGCCGAAAAATATATAACCTAAGATTCTTTTTAATTTTATATTATAAAAAAATATTCTTTATTATACTATATATATAGATTAATAATCTACCTTTTATTTTTATTATATTAATTTTTATATACTATAAAGGAGTTTAGGAAGATAATTACGGAATTTATATTACGAGTTAAAAAGTCTTTAAACCTTATTAATTAACTACCTTCGTAGGCTATTACCTACTCGAATTAAAATCTAATAAACTCGTTAAATTTATATAGATTATTTTTAATTTTCTTTAAAATAGAGCCTATTAATTACCCCCTCGAAGAGATTAAGATATTAAATATAAATATAATTAATATTATCGCTATTTATCGCTCTTTAACTCTATTTATTATTCTTTTACTTATTTATTATCTTCCTACCTATTTATCGCCCTCTAGTTTTATTTATTATTCTTTTACCTACTTATCGCCTTTTACCTCTACTCGTTATCCTCTCGCTCTACTATTTATCGTCTAGCCCTATTTATTATCCTTTTACCTACTTATCGCGCTTTAGCTTTATTCGTTATCCTCTTATCTATTTATCGCCCTCTAGCCCTATTTATTATCCTCCTACCTATTTATTACTCTTTAACCCTATTTATTATTCTCTTATTTATTTGTTATCCTCTCGCCCGATTATTTACCCTCTAGCCCTACTCGTTATCCTCCTACTTTATTCTCTACTCTCTCGCCCTATTTATAGTCCTCCTACTTTATTTCTTACTCTCTCGCCCTATTTATAGTCCTCTTTATTATATTCTCTACTCTTTTCTCTTATTTATTACCTTCTTTTCTAACTTCCTAGTTATAATTTCTTATTTTTTACTTTTTTATTCTATTATTTAACGTATCTCTTACCTTTTCGGATATTATATAAAATTAAATATATTACTTATCGTTTACGGTTCTAGGTAATAATTAAGGCTAGGGGTATAAAAACGGTAATAACGATACTTTATAATTATAATATTAACGCTAGAGGTAAAATATAGTATATATTATATAATTTTACTTTCCTATAATTATTTATATTAATTTATAACGTAAGAGAGAAAGCTAAACTATATTATAAAATATAAAACTAACTCGAACCTTAGGCTCGATAATAAGGATAATAAAAATACTATAATATAAAGAGATTAATAATAAGGGCTTTTATAAAACTAAAGATATTTATTAAATATTATATTAACGAGTCTAAAATCTAAATATTTAATAAATAATATTTAAAATATTAACCGTTATTATCTTAGAAAAGAATAGTGAATCTAAGATTATAATATTTACTCGAGAAATAAATAATTCGACTAGATATAGAGGAGAGGTTAAAGAGAAAGGCCGTAAATAAATTAAAATAAAAATTTATTATTATACCTCGAGTATTATTAGAGGGTCCGGTAATATTAAATATTTAATAAACCGAGGCTTTAAAGTAAATAGGATCTTTTATTTAATATTTTAAAACCGTATATCTTCGAGCCCTAAAATATATTAATCCTAGTATTTAAGAAGAGTAAATAATAATAATATAAACTCTTAAATAATTAATAAAAATTAAAAGAGGTTATAAATAAAAGAATAATAACTCGTTTATAAATTTATATCCGAGTGTTATTAAAAGATTTATATTTTATATCTCGCGGTTCTCGATAGTATAGATACCTAGATTTATAATAATAACTTAATATATAATTAAATACTAAATAAATAATAAAGGAGAGCGCTAAAACTAGCGGAATAAAATACGTATATAAATAAAGAAAAAGACTCGTATACCTAGCGCTAATAATAGTACAAATACTTAGAATTATAATAATAATAAATAAATATTAGGAAAAGTACTAAAGCTGGCGGAATAAAATCTAGGCGTTAATAATAAAATAATTTAATAAATAAAAGAAAGAGATTTGGAGAAAATAATTTTAATTATATACTTCTAAATACACTAGCTAATCCTAATCTAGATTTATATTATTTAAATAATTTCTTAATATCGTTTACTCTAACTCCGTTAACCTCTATAATTTAAATATCCTATACTAGTTACCCTATTATATACCCGCTCGAAACGACTACCTCTATTTAGTCTTTTTAATTCTAGATTATATATTATAAACTACCTTTTTAGTCGCCTTTTTAATATATTTTAAATAAAGAGTCTTCCCTTAAATATACGATTTAATAAAAAGTATAATTATAATAAAATTTAATAAATAGGATCGAGCGAAGGGGTAGATAAAACTTAAAGAAAAATAATATAAAAAAGTTCTATAATTTAAAACTCGGTACTAGGATCTAAAAGAGGAATCGTAGGTTTATAAATAAAATATAAAGGACTAGTATAATTATATTATTAATTTAATATAATTATTAGAGACCTCTTTATAGAAAATATACTATAATTAATCGTATCTATAAAAAGTATAATCTAATTAATTATATTTATAAAGTATATACTTTAATTACTATATATCTACTAGGTTTATAATATTCTATTAAAAAAATAGTCTTAATAAAATTCTAGAATACTTTTCACTCTTTAGGATTTTATTAATAAAAATACTTTATAACCCCGTATCTATTAAATTAATAGTATTTTACTACGAAAATTATATTTATAAAATTTAGAAATTATTTTAATTATTTAAGATTTTTCTATTCGAATTTCCTTTTACTTTAATTACTAGGTAAATATTAATTTATAATATTTTATATTTAGAATTATATTATAAAATTATAATTAAAATATATTTAGTACTAACTAGAATATTATTATTAAATATATTATATTTAAATCTTCTCGAGATACTAAGTTTTTAAATAAAAAATCTCTTAATCTATATTTCTTATAACTATAAAAACTCTTTATTATAGAAATCGGCGCTCTATAAATATTTCGTATATTTAATATCTTAAATAATTAAAAGCCTACTGTAATATATATATATAAGAATCGTTTCACACACTAAGTATATCCAAAGATTTTGTATAAATAATAGGTCCTAATGTAGAGACACCCTCTTTCCTTAAAAAGACACCCCCTATTTCCTTAAATAGACACCCCCCCATATCCGGTTAGTGGCCGCGGGCACCGGAGTAATGCAGCCGCGAAATGTTCAGGCGACGCGGGCGCACAGTAGTCAGGCGTAGTAGAGGGCATATATAGGAGCAGTAATACGCGCATTTATGGGGGCAGCAACGGTCATGTATATATAAAGGTAGTAATGGCCATGTATACGGGCAGCAACGGCCATGTATATGTAAGGGTAGGCCATATGTAGGGGCAGTAATGGGCTTAGAAAGAGGGCTCGTTGGGCTAAGTAGCGGGACTCAGCCCAACGAGCCCTCTTTCTGCCGGTGGAGGGGATACTCTATTGCTGCCCTCATACATAGCCTACTACTGCTCTCATATATACGCCCATTGCTGCTCTTATATATGGCCCATTGCTGCCCCCATACATGTGCGTATACATGGCCGTTGCTGCCCCCATAGATGCCCCTATAGATGCCCCATCGCTGCTCCCCCCAATTGCTACTTTGCGCCTGCGTCGCCTGAACAATTCGCGGCTGTATTACTCCGATGCCCGCGGCCACTAACCGGATATGGGGGGGTGTCTATCTAAGGAAATAGGGGGTGTCTTTCTAAGGAAAGGGGGTGTCTCTGTATCACGACCCTAAATAATAGAAGTAAGGATATCTTTCTATACGAGCCCTGCCAAGACTTTATTATGACTAATCTTAAAACCCCCCTACCGCCCTTAAAGTAGTTCTAGATATAGAAGCGCAAAGGCGCACCACTCATTTACCGCCAAGATATAATTGGTGAGAAAACGGCAGCTTCTCGGCCGCAAAATCATTACAGTACTCTTTGTAGCATTTCACACCCCTGCATTCATCTCGGTGCTTTCGCTTTTGTTTCTGTTTGGGCGTATCGTTCGGTAAAGGGGGTATTTGGTCTAATCTGATTTCCTATGCCAAGGCCAACGCTTTTGGTCCTTCCAACTATGCAAGATTTTGACACCAAGGTCGCTCGTTGTTCTAATTTCGCCTGTCATGTACATTTCAATTGCTGTTATCATGATCATGATCGCATGTATGCTGCCAGGACCGGTGCAGCTGCGGGGGACAACCTCTCTTGTGCGAAGTTTGTGACCCTCCCCTTATGCCTTGCATCCGCCGCCCTCAGATACTCTCCCACCCACCTCCTCACGTCTCTGATTTCCGGCCAGTAGTCTCTGGCAGGCCTCTTTATCGTTGTCAGCTGTGTAAAACCCACCCCAAAGGCCATGTCGTCAGGATCCTGCTCAACAATAATATCGTCGGCAGCTGGGGGTATAGGTGGGTTCTCGAGAAGTTTGAGTAAGGCCTCGCACGAATACGCCCAACCTTTCTTGTATCTCTCCGCGAAGGCAGCAGAGTCAGTGAGCGTCTTCGTTAAGGAAATAACCGCAGTTTTGCGGTCCAAGGGTCGTAGTAGCTTCTGTGTGTCGGGAAGGATGATGTTCAAATAGATTTGAACAAAGACACTATAATAATTGAGTCAGCGAACCGAATACTTGAAAATTACACGCGTTCCATGAAGACCATACCCTGACTGAACTTGTTCTGCCACAGTTATGAAGAAGTCTGCGCCAAGTCCTTGGTCGGCTTTGGCAGAAATGAAGTGATAGATGCGGACAAATCTCAAAGAAAAGGATTCCGTCTTGGAGTTCTGTAGCCTGGTGAACAGGATCTTCAAAATTGTGACGTAATAATTCTCCAAAGAGGCCCTAGAAGTTTCTGATCAGTTATTGCGCGTCGCCGTCAACCCTCATTCTATCACTTACGGAGGGAAATTGGCGATGATGCATTCCAGGAGCTCGAATCCGTATATTTCGTTGGTTTTCGTAGATACCAGACTGGAAAAGATTCCTAGCACGGTTTCAAGCTGATTGTTTTGAACCATGTGCGATATGCCTCGCGGAACTATCGAGGTCAACAGACGCACGAGTGCAGGTACATTGCCTCTAGAGGCCCATATCTCGGGTGTCAGAACCGGAGGGATGAGGGCTTGATAGTACTCAGAGAGCGATCCCGAGGGATTAGCCTCCAGGAGAGCAGCAAACAGCTGGAATATGTAGGGTGCGAATTCTAAGAAAGTCAGTCTTGCGAAACCCGATTTGACCGTTGGCAAGGCTTACCTTGGACATCCTGCTGCAGTGCGCCGGCAAATGGTACATACAAACGATTCTCAAGTTCTTCCGGAAGCTTCGGGGCTGTAAATCTGATGATGGTGAGATCTGAACGTAGGCGGTACATCAGACATAATACTACTTACCTAATAAAGGCTCCAAGAGCTTCGAACAGGTAATAGCAGAACCTTGGGTTGCTCGGATTTTGGCTACTGATCTCTATGATCCTCACAAAATGTGCCGTTATGTTTTCCCACACAGGCGCGACACCCTCTCTCACAACAACGAGAACCCGCATGATGCAGCGCATCAAGAACTCATTCTCTTGCAATTTTGCCGGCTGAGTGTCTTTTTCTATTAAGCCGAATAGATGCTGTAAAAGCTCGGCGGAAAGGCCTTCAACATCGGTGCGGCCAATGACAGGCTGTTTCGAGCTACTTGCAAGGGCCATAGTACGCTCCAAGGCAATCGCGGCATATGTATACACGACGTAATCCGAGGATCCTAGGTGTTTTACCAGGAGAGGGAAAGCGCTCTGCCATTGCGCGGCGGTGATTTGACTTCTGAATATGTAGAGGTACTTGATGGCATCAACCTGCAAGATCGGCTCCACACTGGAGTCTGAAACCAAGTCACTAGCAACATGATTCTGAAAGAAGTCAATGACATTTGCGAACTCATTTACGCCTGTCGCGCCTTGGCTTGCTGTGATCGTACCCTTAGCAGCTATAGACGAATATAAATACACGGCTGTGTCTTTTGACATCCACTTGTTGGATGGATCTCGAGAGTAGTCAGACAGATAATGATCGACGTATCGCAGAACAACAGTTGAGACCATGTTCTCGAATTTAGCCATCAATTGCCGAAGGAAATCCGTGGCTGCTCTCCGCCGGGTATCACTATCAGATCCTTCAAGGTCTCGTCGGATAAATTCGATAGGTTCATCCTCAAAGAGCTCCATATCGGAGTCGCGCAACGTCAGGTTTGGCAGAATGACCCGCTCTATGACCTGACTCAATATAGACTCATCGCTGAAAGTCTGGGCGTGCTCGGCAATACTCGTGACAGCAGTTAGAAATTGGAGAGCTTTGCTAACCAAAAAGTCGTATTTTGTTTCCGGTCCAACGGTGGTAAGGAGGTTCCAGGAGCTTTCAACGAATTGCGCAACATGCGGACCGAAAGCGTCTTCGTATTTCTTTACCCAGAGCTCTATGACCTCAAAGATACCTGACTTAACATGCTCTAATGGACCTGCTTCATTGTCGTCGTCGGACCTCAGCAAGTCATTTTCGTAGATCAAGTACTTGTGAAGTATCGTAGTCACCTCCGAAAGGTTGTCTTCGAACACTGGCGGCAAATCCTGAACTGATAGATCGTATAACAGCTTGACAATCAAATTCAGTGTTGCAAAAAGCTGTGGGAGTAGCACTTTATCTGAATGGTTTTGGAGAATCAAGTGATCCGTACTCTAACATTGTGAGGGTCAGTTTCCTCGCCCGGCTGCAATGATTTATTCTGTTGGCATACCTCTATCAAAGCCAGGAATGGGGTACCGAATTTCCCCAAGACGTGGTTTATCTCTGTAAACAAGCCATCCGACCGGTATAATGGCCTCCACCGCTTGAAGATAGAATGAGCGACTTGCAGTACCCCGTTATTAACCTTCGGATTGTCAGGCGTCAGGCGAGAAACTAGATCCTACACACACTTCAGCCCTGCCATCATACGAACTTAATCAGCGTTGGCGCAACGCACATCCACAAGAGTATCCCATTTCTCCCAGAAATCACTGTTTGCAATACCCCCAATCGCGTTCCCCAGTTGGTATTGTATGTTCGCAGGGACCGAGACCATAAGCCCAATAAGTTCCTGTCTGATAGCGGTAACCTCGTTCTGGGGAAGCTGGTGGTTGCCGTCTTCGTCAATCCAATTTCGCTTGATGTAGTTCTTGAAGTAGAGGGCACCTGCCAATCGGGCGGTGCTCCCAGAAGCTTCGGTAGCGACTACCTGAAGCAGCGATAGGGAGAAGTTAGGCTTTTTCTCTTCTTGCAAGAGGGCAAGTTCCGCTGTGCGCAGACATCAGTCATTTGTACAACGGCCTGAGAGGGAAGTATGGCCGACCTGGCTTGTTTTGTGTGGGATCCAGGCTTGCTTCAAGCATCCGAGCAAGCCCCTGAAGATTCGCAGCCATCGCCCTCAGTGAGATAGAGCTTCAGGCGTCAGGATCGATCTCAAAGCAAGTGGTTGGCTTATGAGGAGCTCAAAGATCAGTGTTTACAGAATGTTGCATTTTTAGGTTTTAAAGCTCACCGTACTTAGCATAGAATAGTCGCTAGTGCTTAGATCCCGCCAGTGGCAACGAAACCTACTTCACCAGATCTACTTTAGCAACTCAAGTAAATTGAATTCCCAGATCTCCAATTGTTTACCACCCCAACGACCTCACACGATCAGAGAAACGCTGGGGAACTAGACTGAAAACGCAAGGTGGTTCACTGAAGAAGTAGATTGGCTAACAAAGCTGTTCAAGTACCTACCCTCACAGTGCCGGCGTCGAGATGCTGTGAAGAGGCTTCAAAGCCAATGAGCCCATCGCTTCCATCTCCAAATAGGAAGACTCTGCTACGTCGTTTGCGAATGACTTCGTTGCCAATTTTCAAGTCAGACCTGCACTTGGATCTCCCCCGACTACTTTATGAACCGGGAAGATGTTGGTACGTCCGAGAGAGACGGCGTCCTGCCATCCTTGAAAGACATGAATGCTAGGAGGAAGAGCATTGTTCCGGTCCCGGATGACAAATTCAAAGCCAGATGTCTAAGGGACTTGAACCCAACTAGAGCTCTCGATGAGCGGATCTTGGCGGCTAACGAGCTTTGCCAAGAGATCCAGCATCATTCTGCTGATGCTGTTCGGACATTGTGGACCATGACTGAGGACTTGGCCACGCAAGATGCTCCTCTCCGTGCTCGCAGAGCGGGTTTCGCCTTACTTAAGGCTTCTGCATCCTGTTCGGAGAATGCGGAGGACCGATATAAGTTCTTCTCACTGATGGTGAATCGAGTCCATCCATCCGAAGCGAGCCTTCAAATATCAGCATTGAGTACTCTTACAAAAGGAGGGCAGGATCTCGCACCGTTCGAAGCCGAAATAGTCGCCAGCCTAAACTCTCTGCTGAATGACTCGTTTTTGGCTGCTACGCGAGCCCGTGAACGTGCTGCAGAGGCTAGCAAAGCCACGTATAGATCTAGTCAGAATAGGCCAAATCCGAGTAGTTCAAAAGCGAACCAACATGATCATTCAAAGACTATGCTTGCTGAAGTGAAAGGCCTGAGAGACATCTTCTACCTTATTGCGGACATCATAACGCACAATCCCACCTCGTTCCAGGAAAGACAGCTGGAGATTCTAATCCGACAACTGACATTAATCGCTAGAAAAACGACTTCGAGAAAGGATATGCATGGGGTCGTTAATATCTTGCGCGCCATCACAAACTATACGCAAATTCCATCATCAAGTCTTGAATCATGTGTCCATATCGTTTGCACAATCTATGGTCTAGCCAACATCAAATTCGAAGGAGAGCTCTGGACATGCTTATCTCCCTTACTGCAATCAGAAGACAAGCAACCTACGATAGACGTTCTTACCAATATATTAAACGATGTGCTTGCTGAAGCAGATCTCAATCGATCAGCGACCACGACTCGAGGAAGTCTGCTCATAATTGGACGGATTGCCAACGATATAGCCATGGGAAATTTCCTCACCAACCATGTCCAGTCACTCTCGGAGGGACTCAACAAAGTGTCCCTCGCTTATCCCGATTTGCAATTTGAAGCTTTGCAGACTATCAACGCGTTGCTCTTTGACGATGATATTGTGCGTTCGCTTGCCGAAAATGACTGGGCCATATTAAGCAAGAAGCTGGATGCCATGGACGAGATCCCACAAGACCGCGCTCCTACTCTTGGCTTAGAAGAAGTTAGTCGGAACACTGATTCCTCACAAATATATCGATCTTTCCTCAGCGCTCGGCTGAAATATCGGCTGTCCAATGACGAAATGGATGTCGTGTTGCACCGTATAGCCGAACGCATTGCTTTCTGTTCGTCTTCTTACTGGCATGACCTGACTCCACCGAAGGCTAAACTTATTGTAAGGCTCCTGGTACACATAGCCGTGCAAGTCCCATCTATATGGGAACATGTTGCTCGCCTCATGTGGGATGAAGGCCTTCTTCGTCCAAGCGAAGATGGTTGGGCGCTCCATCTTCGAATGGTGCTCGAAAAGATATTTATAGATTTTGAAAGACCGGAAAGTTCACGCCAGTCAGTTCTTACAATGTGCTGTGAGCTCTTGTTAGAGCTGTCATCTGATACTACGAACAAGGCTATTTTGGAGGGACTCCTTGATGATGCCTTTCGAATATTGTGCCACGAGCAGAAACTTCCTGCCTCAATTATCGAAACCTTGGCGAATGTACTTGACACATCTGGCTCGAGTATGAGAAACCAAACATTCGACAATTTGCTTGCGGTCGTCGAAAACGCGTTGGCGCTTTCAACCTCTGACTCTGTGGCGTCTCTAGGGTTGTCTGACCTTGCAGCAGATCGACTCAACAGAGCCTTTGTGAATTGTCTAGTGGAGTCCACGCCAAAAGCATACAAGATCTATCGCATACTCTTACTGGCTGCAGCTTCTACGAAGCCAACACGTATCAAGCTGAAGGCTATGGATCTTCTTGTCCGGTTAAGGTGCGACTCCAGACAGGCTGTGGAAATCGTGTACCACCTAGACACCCATGACCTGGTCAGCACTCTCTCCTGGAGAGAAGATACCATCGTCTCGCCGGACTCCGTACGAACATCTTCTAATCGAAGTTCCTTGCATGAGCAGCCCCTGCGCCAAGGTCGATCTAGTGTGATTGAAATGACAAGAGCAGTGCGGTCACGATCAGCTACGAGGTCATCCAATATGAGGGAGGATTCATTGCGCCCGTTACCATCTCTCGAGACGTATGGTGAATGGGTAAAGGGCATTCCCGAGTACCGAAGAGGCGGACCAGGCGAGATCTCCTGCTTGCGGCAGACTATTACGGATAATGCTATCGTTCTGGACATCAGCCCTTGGCTAGATCTTGTGATTGACATACTCGACAAAGGTAGTGACTGGGAGACCTACATCTATGTTCTAGTACATCTGCCATCTCAGCTAAGTAATCGTTCGCTGTTCGCACGGCATGTCAGACAACTTCAGACCTTGCAGAATATAATAATCACTCAGCTTGAAAGAAGCTCGTTCCGCAAGCCGCCGCAACATATGGCTATTCCAACAGGAGACATTGCCCTTTGCCTGTTCCATATCCTTACCGTGCTTGTAGCCTACAATGACCTCTTTAGCCGGCGCGAATTGGACAATGCTGTGCGCATTTTTTCGACAGGCCTCAACAAATGGGACCGAGTTGGAAAGTGCTGTATCCATGCCTTGGCACTGTGTTGTCATGAGATCCCTTCCGTCATCGACAGACACATCTTTGCTATCATACAGAAGATGTCCCAGAAAATCACCCAAGCTGATCTAGCCGTCGACATCCTGGAATTTCTCCTGGGTCTAGTCAGGCTGCCAGATGCGTGCTCGAGCGCCACGGCCAAGCTGCCCGAGGCTCAGTCTGGTGACCAGGGAGACGACGGGTCTTTCTTCAAGATGGTTTTTGGTATATGCACGAAATATATTCAATCTGCCAGGGAGCAACGTCAGGAGCATGTAGGCGCGACGTCAGAACGAAGCAGTCAGCGAAAGAATCGCCAAAGCGGTATGTCTGGAAATGCCACGCACACGTCGGACCCGCAGTCCGCCCTTGATATTACAGGAGACCTTTTTGAATACGTGTATACCCTAGCTTATCACGTCATCACTTTCTGGTTCCTAGCTATTGACGTAAGACAACGATCACAGCATGTTGGTTGGATTGCGAAAGAGCTCGCTTGGCAAGAGAAGCCAGGGAAAGAATTGTCCAATGTCGAGACATTAGACGAGCAAAGCCAGGTCATTCTGGACATGATGCATCGAACAGCATATTCAGATCTTGGAGAAACCGAGCCGGCTGTAGCTTTCAAGGATCCTAACCAAATACCTATCAAGAAGACGTGGTTGTTAGGCATGAGCATCATCACCTTGGAGATCCTGCCGGGTACAAATACAGGACAGCTCACGAAGAGACAAGCGTCAGGCACCACACATGCTTTGTATAACCACACGACAGCTGTGTTACCTGAACACCACGTACGAAGTCAATCTGCTACTTCTGAGCCTCTTGCAAGGGAGCTGATCAATGTTTACCCCAATCATATGTTCCTTCAGCTAGCTTCCACAATTGCACCTGTGCCTATCCCGCTCCAACCAGTCATTCTACCAGACGACGAATCCACACAGCGAGTACTCAGGAACTTCGATAGGATTGATACTGTTGATGGTCACAAGGCTGGTGTCATATACATAGGTGAAGGCCAAAAATCCGAAGCAGAGGTGCTAGCTAACACTCAGGGGACGGAAGCTTACGAATCATTCCTATCAGCACTGGGGACTTCGGTGAAGTTGCAGGGTGCGATATTTAACACCCAGGGCCTTGATCGCGATTCAAATACGGATGGAACTCATACATATGCATGGCGTGATCGGGTCACAGAAATTGTCTTCCACGTTACCACAATAATGCCGACAGACCTTGATAATGATCCTCATTGCGATAGCAAAAAGAGACATATCGGCAACGATCGTGTGAAGATCATATTCAACGAATCTGGCCAGCCATTCGACTTCGACACCTTTCCATCGGATTTCAATGAGGTCAACATCGTAGTCACTCCCGAAGCATCTATATCCGGTCAGCAGTCATCCACAGCAAGCGGCCATGACCAGGCTGAGAACCAAGCAGAGAATACGGAACGGCAGAAACCTTCGACGTCAGATCAATGCGAATACTACAGAGTCCAAATGCTCTCCTCGCCCTCCTTCCCCCACCTCTCCCCCGCCTCTACCCCCAAGATAATCTCAGCCGAAGCACTCCCCGGATTCGTCCGCCAATTAGCACTGAATGCCTCAGTGTTCTGCCAAGTCTGGTCCGAAGTCCTCGGCCAAGGGAAAGACATTTCAAGCTGGCGCGCCAGGCTTCAAGAGATCAAACGATTGAGAGAAAAGTATGGGAATACGCATGAATCGGCGAATGTGTCGTATCCTATGCCTACGAATGCCTCAACCTATGTTGAGGGCGATGAGTGGAAGGGCAGGGTGGCTATGGGTGGGATGGCGGAGATGAATCAGTTGCTGATGAGTCTTGATTTTACGAGGTGGACATAGGAGTGCATTTTAGTACATAGGGAGTCTTGGAAGAATATTAAGAGGGGAAGGGGAGGAGGGCGGGCATATGGAAAAAGCGAATGGCAGATCACAGTATGCCTACCAAAAGTTTTGTTTTGTTTCATTATCTTTTTCGTTTAGGATATCGGATTTTCGAGGCGTTTTGAAGTGACAAAAGTGCACGCAATGAGGGAAGTCAAAGGGATATGCGTTATCGTTCTTAGGGCGTCAAGCATGGAGATTGCGCCAGGAGACAAGGCACTTTCACTGTATGAGATTCTACGTTAGAGTAGATACCGGTGCCTATATACAATCTCCAACCTTGTCCATAAAACCAATGGACATCATCTCTCTTGCCATGCTTGCCTCAGCAGCAACAGCGTTTGAGCCCATTTCTTCCTAAGCATCGCATTACCAAGCATACTCACTAACACCGTACACTGCCTGAAAGGGATCCTTCTTACCCTTCGTAACAAGTTTCTCTCCGACATCCTTGATTCATAATCTGTAAAAGATAGTGTGCTAGACTTTGTGATAGTTTAAAATCTCTAAGGGAGACCCTATTAATTTTAAGATCGAAGAGCTCGTATTTTACTAAATAGAATGTCATCGATAGGTAATTTGAATAGCAACAAGGCAAATTCGGGTCCGTACGAGAGCCCCCTACAATATGCAAAGTGAAGAACTTGCAGATAGCTGAAATCTCGCTCGTACTTCGGTAGAATCACAAGACGCCAATCAAGTCACCCTCCGTACTAGTCGTCAGTAAGATCCACGGTCTCGATAGTACCTAGGTTGCGAGACCTTTTCCGTGGGGCTTCGTTTTCAGTGTCCTCAAGCTCACGTTTTACCCTCTTCCTTGCGCCCGAGCCTTCATCTTTAATGTTGGCGCTACCCTCGAGCAGAGCAAGCTCAGCCTGTTACGCGTTAAAATTTCGTTGAAAGTGGAGAGTCAAGACTGTAAGACTTACTCTCAGCGCTCGCACTCTCGCTTCATGTCCATCTACCTTGGCGTTTATTACGGCAGTCTCTGGTTGTGGGGTTGGAGTGCGAGGGATGCAGCCTAGCATCTGAAGGGTATCTGATACCGTCATGAGATGCGATTAGTGCACGGACGGAGACTGTGAGCTTACGTTTGGATCGGTAGAAGATTGTAAAAATCAGCGGTAGACCACCGGCGCCCTCTATGTCTCTCCAACGGTGTGTGATGGGTGGTGGCGCGGTTGAAGGAATGTAATTGCACACTCTGTTGAGTACCCCGTCAGTGCGTGCAGCATGCACCTTCAAGGTAACATACCGAACGGTATTGCCGATCGCTTTGCCTTTCAAAATCTTCTCAGAGACCTCCGTTACTGGCTGCACGGGACGTGTGTCGCGGTTAAGCGCAATAGATCGCTTGGTACGAATAATCCTCCGAACATTGACTTGTATTCTCCCAAGATCTTTCACATCATCCACAGATAGCCCAGCGCCAGCAGCATCACCTGCAGTGTTGTTAGTGAGTGGTGCACGGAAGATGGCGCCAAAGAACCTCACTTGTGTCCAAGGCACCGAAGCTGGTTTCACCCTCCTGCCACTGCTGAGTCTGATCGCACAGACTCCGAAAGGCCGTGAAATTATGCTCCTGGGCCTGTCCTGACCGCCAGACTTGACGTAACTCTTGTACTTGGAAGTCACGGAACCAGTCGAGCTTTTGACCGTCGTAGTTGATCGATGCTCGAACAGCGTCATCGGGCCTGAGATTGAATAGCTGGAATTGTTTTGATATCGTGACTTTGACCTTGAAGGTAGCACCGGTAATCGCCTCGACATATTGTTGGCGCGTCCTTGGACCTTGATTGAGCTCGGTGTCAGGGTCGTGGTAGAGCTTCAAGGTCTCACCCCCGGATATCACATGGACGTCGACGCCCTCAAAGCCACCCATACTTCTTCTGGTAGAAATGATACCTGATTGACAACCCTTTGGCCGTGTACCCAGAAGACGAGGAATTGCGAAGTGAAGGAGGATTACGGCCTTGAATTGAGTTCTAGCTAGCGTGGAACTACCCTCGTACCGTGTCGCGAAATCACGTGCGAGCCAAATTTCGACAACCCCGTACTTATGGGGAGCGCTGACATAGGAGAAAGATGATGCATGATAGGACAAGCAGTGTTTAGTGCTGATGATTGTTATCCACGAAGATTGTACATGGCTTCGTCCGCTGTCCACCGGCAGGATGAGACTGAAGACTTGTGAATCCTAACGCCTGACGCTAATTGAACATCCCACACATATATTTACAACGACAGTAACGAAAATCTTTGTCAATTCCAAAAAACCGAGTGCTGACTGTTCATCTAGTACAAACGTTCCTCATTTGGCCATGACATCAACGTAGCCTCTTCCCTTCTTCGCTTTCCTGACTGTTCCCCCCTTCCTAGCCTGCGGGGCGCCAATCAGATCATCTATATTGCTTGCACCGCTCATACCAGTCGCAGGTCTTGAAGGTGGAGCCGAAGGTGGTCCCGATGGTGGGCCTGATACCAGCGGCATCGTTACTGACTGCGTCTCGATTGTTGTTCCCTCGTTCGGAGGTACGGCAGGTGACTGACTTCGCGATTGATGCTGAGATGGAGGACCCGAAGACGGTAGATGCGATGGAGATGGTCTAGTACCGTTGATAGATGGCGTAGCCCTCGCCGTCGGAAGGGGAGGCACAGGCGGCGTGGAGGTCGACGCCGGTGGCGGAGCGCCAGCAGCGCTGACCGCTCTCGAAGGTGGGCCCTTAGGTGGAGGCGGCGGTGCAGTGGCAGTTGGAGTTAGGTCGGGGTTCTTCTTATCGATCCATCGTTTCTTTTCTGCGTCATAATAGAAGGAGCTTTGTTCGCCAAGCTTGGCTTTGATAGGCGCGTTGGGAGTGCCTTGGGGAGCATCACCTTCCTTTTTGCTGCCGAGCCAGCCACCGAACCAGCCAGACGTTTTGCTTTTCAGCTTAGGTGCGTTGTCTTTTTGTGCTACTACGGAGTCAGCTAAGAATACTACGGATTGGGACCTTCCTAGACTTACCGTCAGCTTCGGCGGCTCTTTTGAAGGCTTCTTCGGCTTCACGGTTTTTTTTCGCCTTCTCCTCATTTCTGAGGGCAGCCGCTCGAGCTTCGAAATCTTCGTCGTCATCATCCATGAAGAACTTCTTCTTCCGCTTTTCGTCGACAGGAAACTCGCTAGCCGGGGGAGCCTTGGGGTCGTAGGAAGGGGGGTCGTAGCTACTGGTGGCTGGCGGTTCGTAGGATGGTGGATCATACGAGGATGATGGAATCATTTCCGTCGACGACGGCTGTCCATAGACGTCACTAGCGCGGAAGTCAGACTGGGGCTGGTACTGTCCCTGATACGACTGCGGCTTTAACGGTGGGGTCGATTGGTAAATTTGTTGCTGGTAAAGAGAAGGGGCGAGATCGTCTGGTGGAGCAATAGGCATGTGTTCGGGCTGCGAAGGTGGAGTAGGCAGATAGCTGTCGCTTTGAGGGGCATAGCTTGATGTTGGAGGCGTGGGCTTATAGGCCTCATTATATGAGCCTGCTGACGATGTGGGTCTTGATTGGTATTGATGTTGGGCAAGGATGGGGCGAAGCGAGTCATTCGTCGTGGGTCTTTGAAGATCTTGCGACAACCGTCCAGCTTGTTCAAGGGATGACCTCGGGGTGTACATCCCACCTGGCGCATAACGAGAACTCGTTGGATACGCCATGGGACCCGATGGGCTCGACCCAAGCCCTGGGCCATAAGACCCGTATAAGTCGCTTGACGATGGTGTGCGGCTCAGGGTCGGGGAATCGCCAGTGGCTCCGGCGAAGGGACCTGCATCTGCGAAGCCTACATGTGGGTCGCGTGCTCTTCCGGATCCTGTGGAGGCGGCATCGCTCTCATCCCCTGCGACATACTGGTTGAATTTTGCCCATAGCGAACCTGATACTTTATCGATGCTTGGCTTAGAGATCCATGACCCAGGACTATCCCTCGGCGCTTGCCGTAATTTGTCTACGAGATTGTCCAAAGCTCCCAGCAAGAGATTATGGTAGTAGGGCGAACGCTTGGTCGTCGAGTTCAACGCGCTCGTTATGACTTCGCAATACTGCTGTGCTTCCGACTTATAACCGTACTCGGCCAAGATCATTGCGTGATACAGTTTGTAGGATTGCAGGTGTGGAGAAATTGTTGCCGCCGAAGACGAAGCCAGTATTGTGCGTGCAAAATCGTAGACCTCTGTGAGGAGTATGCTGTCGAAGTCGCGGCCATGGTCAAGCGGATGCTGTAGATGATCAGTACCGAGTAGCGCAACGCTCACTTGCGGGTCGTCAATTCCACCGAACAGTGAAGGTGCCTTGGCAAAGAAAAAGCAAATGTGTGCGGCCTCTGTTCTACCATAGCCAGCCAGCAATTGCCCCAAAGCCACTAAAGCTCTCCCATCATCCACAGTCCGATTGCTTAATATCAGCGTCAACGTCTCTCGCCATCGGTCCAGGCCATTGAGGGCGTTCCTTGTAGGTCCAGCGTTCGTAGATTTGCTGACCATTTGAAGGCCAGCACGAGCTGAGGGTGGGACAAGTTCATCTACACTTTCATCCCAGTTGCCGGCAAATATTTGATATAGTGCAGCTAGTGACTCTGTGTTCTCACCAGATGTCTTGATCTCCTGGCGAACGAATTCTTGCGATACTTGCTTCCATATACTTTTGTCTAAAGTCGACGAGAGAAGCATTGCATGGGCCCATAGTCGATTATCAACAGCGTGCCAGACTGCCTTTTCACGTTCCCCATGCAAGAGAATTTTACGCATTTCCTCGACTGCCTCGACGCTACCTGAGTCCGGAATGCTGTGTGATCCGCTGCGCCTCGATATACCAAGGAGTTGTGCGTTGAATGGTTGGGGAATGTCATCTACATTGTCTCCCTGGAGTGGCTCCGGTGAGAGGATAGACCGGACGGCCTTCTCTATAGACGGGCTCCCATCTACCGCACCATCATGCTCGACAAGGACCCTCACAATCTTCCACAATAGAATCTTTTCTTCGTGGCGCTTCCTAGGATCTGGGAGGCTTGCGCGACTGCTAGGCTCATTTGTTCCATTTTCTAAGCTAGAAATCCGTGTTTGCAGCCATTCCAGAACATCTTTCTTCTTGCTTTTTGATTTCAAGGGCCCGGGGAAGGCCGCGACGTCTTCGGTAAGAGGAAAGATCTTAGCATCTTGTACCTTGACCTCTCCAGGTCTGCATTTGATCATAGGTGTGCTTTGTCCAGCAGCGTAGCGTGGAACCTGCTTTGGAAAGCTAGTTACGATCGAACCACCAAACCCGAATGAAAAGATTGGACAGCCTTTCCAGCGCTCCAAGTGGTCCATCTCCCGCCCGTCCGATGGCTTGATGTAATCAAGTGTATTTGAGAAAGTCCTCCCTCGTGGTCTAGGTGGGCTTACAACTTGCGAACCCGTCTCCGCGGATGGGGAAGACGCTTGATGGCTGACCGAGGCTGGCCGTTGGTAAGGGATTTGCGAGCTCGTGGGAACTTCTGGCCTATACCGCGCGATACCTGGTGATTGTGTTTGAGACCTTTGAGGTGGACCATGATTCAAGGGCCTCAGAGCGTTCCCCCTTACATCTTGGGGTTGCTGAAAAGATGTAGAGCCATCGGACGATGATTGATCAGGCTCCGGAGTGTTCATAGCATATGATGAGTCAGAAGGAGTGTTACTGAGCGGTGCATACTGAGAAGAGTGCACAGGCGGAGGTGACTCTAAGTGCTGGGGTTGATTTGGAAGTCTCTCGATACCTTGCTCTGACCCATTCCTTGGATCTACAGCCTGGGGGTTGTGATGGCCGGGGAACGAATAGCTGGACGAGATGGAACTTTGAAGCGAGGGACCCTGGTTACCACTTGCTTGTGGTCTGAGCGACGGCATATTTGGTGCGGGATTTTGGTGACCCCGCTGTGGTAGAGAGTGGTTCTGCGCGAGTGGGCTCGAAGTCCGAGGTTGAAAGGGCAACACTTGTGTAGCTGGTGGACGAGGTCCGCCAGCCGGAGATGCTGCATAACGATTCGGGGCAGGTGGGACATTAGAGGGTTGCGGGGGAGCAGGAGAGTATCGGGCGTTCGTTGCTGGCAGAGCTCGACGGGCAGGTTGTGCCTGAGGCTCGTTACCATAAATGCTCATTCGTTCTGGGGGGAGAAGCTGATATGGCTGTGAAGCCGCTGACGCCCCAGAAACTGGCTGTGGTGTGAAGGACTGCCTTGTTGGGTCAACCTGAGAAGGCATTTGTGGAGCGGGAGGTGGATTCGGCCGCGAAGTCGAAGGTAGTGAATGACCAATGCTACTCGACGGACGGGGCTTTGAGGTGGGCATCAATTCTTCGAAGAAGCTACCCGTGCTAGGTGATGCTTGAAGCGGAGGCTTAACATTACCTATTAGACCAGAAGAATACATGTCTGGGACAGGCGGCAGAGGAGGCTGCGCCTGTGTTTGGGGAGGAGCACCGGTAAACATGCTGCTACTCCTCGGTGGCGGTGGCCGACTCGATGCAGGTTGCGCATCAGAACTTGGACGCACTTGCTGATAAGTAGTGCGCTTTTTAGGGCGTGTGACATCCATTGGAAGATCGTAAGGGGAAGTGTATCCGCCTTTGGATTTATCAGCAAAACTTTGTGTTGATGCAGGCATTTGAGGTCTTGAAGAGGACGTCTGTGCTGCATAAGGCTGTTGTCCAGCTGCATTTGCAAATCTGGTCTGGGCGAATATAGGATTTTGGGATCCGGATATTACTTGCGACAGCTGCTGGACCTCGTAGTATGAGTTGGATGAGTTATTCTGACGTTGGGATGCAGAAGACGGCAGGTATTTGTTCTGCGCGGATGCTTGTTCACGACTGTTGTCGCCAAACCCCTGCATTCTACCATCTAGATCATACACAGGCTCGAGAACGGGAGGAGACAAAGCTAGCGATGATCCCGGCTCATCAGTCGAGTCCTCACTACCTTCGAGGAAGCCCTCGTCGTCATCACCAAAGAAGCCTGAAGGGTCCACTGCGGTCTCGTCCTCGTCGAGAAGACCGTCATCGCCCAAAGCAGCCTTCCACAACTCAGCGAGATCTTCTTCTTTAGGTGTCGAGCCCTCTAAGTCCATTCTCTTCTCGGCGAAAACTTGAGACTTTACGGTGCTCGTAGAGACCGCGATCCCGCCACCAGTCAGGTTGGCAAGAGAAGGTCTTTCCTCGACCTCTTCAGACTCTGCGTGAGTAGTACGATGAGGTGCATAATGCATCGAGTCCAGAATCTGGGTCGTGGACTTTCGATCTAAAGGGTGTGGCTTGACGGAGGTTGTCTCTTCCAACAAATTGGAATCAATTCTGCCAAAAAAATTGTCGCCCTCCTCCTCGGGGGATTCTAGCGTCTCCGCGTCATGGGGGAGACTCTGAGATACAGCCGGCTGCTCTTGCTGAGGCTCTGACGGCACTAGAGGCAAACCCTCCAAATATCTTGATTCTTCGTCTGCTCCCGGTGCTGAGACCGCGGCTTGAAGATTATCATTGGCAAAGAAGCCATCCTCTTCCTCGCCTCCAACTAAGCCCAAAGGATCATGTGGGACAGACCCATGACCGCCGGCAGAAGAGAAGGTATTTCTAGATTGTCCGTACCTTGAGTCTTTACCATTTTCATCCCCCTCCATGACATCCTCTGCTTGCGAGTGCGGCAAATGGTGAGGCAGCATCACCCTGGAGTGTCTGATGAGCGGTACAGCAGGAAAAGAATTGGTCCGACTAAGATCCCCTGGTCCCGAAACTGTAGGCTCCGACTCGAAAGCCCTATCTATGTCCTCTCTATCACCAAAAGCATCCTCAGCGTGGTCTGAGTTTGGCAAGAATGCTGCGGGTCTTTCAGTATCGTCCACCTCCGGTTGAGCCACCTCTTGCTTAGACTCTTCTGCGAAAGGACCGGAATCATTATGGGGATCTGCTTCAATGACCTCCGCGGTTGTGGTTGCCCCTTCTTCTCGATAATCTTCTGCCATTTGCTCGTGGCTCCCTACTCTTCCAACCCTGTCACCATCCAGAGGAGTATCGGCTTTGTCTTTGACAGGGTGTTCTATGTTTTGAGGAATAGCAAGGCTAGGATCATGCTCTTCCACGGGCGTAGGTATTGGTCGCGCTGATTTCATACCATTGGGCTGAGGTAGATAGCCATCCAGAGCAGAGTCTCCATCAACGTCATCTATGGAAATCGAAGGCTCATTGACTTGCTCCCTATCCGCCTCCAGCTCATGGGTGTTTGGTCGCATCGCAGGATGCCATGACCCGAATCCACTGTGCTGGCTTTGATTCGATGGCTGCAGATCCATCCCTTAAGGCAAGATACGTTGACAAACAATCCCGTCAATAGTCAGTCATCAAACCGATTATATAACTCATCGAAGCCAGAGCCCACGCCCTGCCTGTAGCATTCAGTCGCAACTTACACGTCGTAGTCTTAATAGTACATATCAGCAACGCAATGCAAAAGACGCTAATAATCTGGAAGCATCCTAAACTCCTGGGTATGGTTCCGCTAAGAATCTCAACGTACCTTGGATGTGAATGAAGCATCGAGTCCTAGAATAGTAATACTGGCATGATGGACTAGTCCCGGTCAAACTTCGGAACTAACCCTTGACTGGCCTTCAGCAAAGCAGTACCAAATGGTAAAACTCCAAGATCCTGTTCCAACCGCCTTTAAATCCTACGTACTATCTGTTATGCGGAGATTTACGTGCTGAGCGGATCTCTGCACGACTGCGGACCTCTGCGTACTGAGATACGACACCAGGAGTCGTCCCCAGGCAGCATCAATGAAACAATGGCCAGACCTCATCAATATCACCAGCCTAACGCCCCGGACTCGCCGGGCGAGGGCTCCGACTCTGACACGGAGCTAGACTCACAGGAGCTGGATCCGGCTTCAGCTCAATGTGGGAGTAATTCCTACAATGATGGATATGCAAAGCAAGAGCGGGAAAAAACACAGATACCTTTGAGGAATTTGCGGGTGGGCCGAAAGAGGGGTTTTGGTCGCCAAAAGAATCCCTATGCTACATCTAGTGGAGACGAAGATGCCCAGGGGCTGCTCGACGAGAGCTCTGATCCGAGGGATTCGGCCGGAAGTCTAGGTGCTGCTGAAGACGACGCTCCCCTTCTCCATCCAAAGGGGAGGCGTCGATCGGGAGTCTACGGTGACGATGGGTGCCGGGGTTTTATATCTTCTCATCTACGGCTACCAAGTTTCACATCTGGGGGACCTGGTCAAGATGTGTCTCCAGGAGATACGGGCCTAAAGCAAAGCAGTGGGACATCACGGAACATCAGCATTGGGCAATATCCACCGCCTCGGTTTCCTCCGAATGCTGTTACAAACGCCAAATACACAGCCTGGAGCTTTCTACCACGAACGCTATATAACGAATTTTCTTTCTTCTTTAACATGTATTTTCTTCTTGTGGCGCTGTCTCAACTTATACCCTCTTTGCGAATTGGTTTTCTATCAACGTATGTTGCGCCACTCGCATTTGTGCTGGCCATTACCTTGGGAAAGGAGGCGCTGGACGATCTTGCGCGACGAAGGAGAGACGCCGAAGCAAATAAGGAAGAATACACTGTGCTTCGACTACAAGATCGAATGCAGGGGCGGACGAAAAGGGGCAAAGGCAAAGGGCGATCACACTTGCAGCCGAAAATATGTCATGCCCGTGGGGCCTCTAAAGTAACTCGTCTTGACGCGATCGAGGAAGAAGAGGAGAATCTTGGGAGGAACAATTTGGATGCCCAACATAACATTGAGATTGACGAGATCGACGTTAAGTCTCGGGATCTCAAAGTCGGCGATGTCATCAAGCTGGGAAAGGACCAAAGAGTGCCTGCCGATCTAGTAATCTTGAAAAGCTACACCTCAGAATCCTCCATCGCGCCATTCTCGGCGCCAGTAGCTCACTCTGGGCAGCCCGAAGACATAGCCTCACTCTTAGAACCTGTGGCGGAGCCTCCCATTGCGGATACCTCCGCAGTGGACGCGGACTCGAAAACTTCGACCTCGCACGACAAATCATCCCCTTCGGCCGACGGTGGAGGTATGGGAGAAACATTCATAAGAACCGATCAGCTCGATGGAGAAACAGACTGGAAATTGCGCTTAGCTTCACCTCTGACACAGTCACTCGATCCAGGCGATTTTGCAAGACTCAAGATTGTAGCTGGTAAACCTTCTAGGGAAGTCAACGACTTCGTTGGTACCGTCGAATATTCCACCCAGCATCGACAGTCGAAGGGAAATGCGGGCTACATCGATGCTGATCAGTCCACACAGACAGCTCCATTGACAATTGACAACACAGCCTGGGCCAATACAGTACTTGCTTCAAATGCTACTGTCTTAGCAGTGGTGGTATACACTGGTGCGCAAACTCGGCAGGCTTTGTCAACGTCACCCTCTCGATCGAAGGCAGGGCTCCTTGAGTATGAGATCAACAACCTTACCAAGATACTTTGTGCCCTCACGTTGACTCTTTCCCTTACCCTTGTAGCTGTGAGAGGTATTGAAGGCAGGCCCGGCCAAGAGTGGTATGTGGCTGTGACCCGGTTCCTCATACTTTTCTCCACGATCGTGCCAATTAGTCTGCGAGTCAACCTTGATATGGGAAAATCGGTGTACGCTCGATTTATTGAGCGCGACGGGGATATTCCAGGCACGGTAGTCAGGACGAGCACGATTCCCGAGGAATTAGGTCGCATCGAGTACCTCCTAAGTGATAAGACGGGTACTCTCACGCAGAATGAGATGGACCTCAAGAAGATCCATGTTGGTACCGTTTCTTACGCCAACGAAGCTATGGATGAAGTCAGGAACTATGTACGACAGGGGTTCTCGGCAGGTGTATCAGCGGACGCGACGCAGCCAGTCTCATTAGTGACTCCATCTTCTAGCTACCTCTCTGGCTCTACAGGTGCTACGACTACAAGGACTAGGCGAGAGATTGGCTCCCGTGTCCGAGATCTAGTCCTAGCTCTCGCTCTCTGTCACAACGTTACGCCATCTACAGAGGAAGAAGCAGGCCATAGCATTACGACTTATCAAGCGTCATCGCCTGACGAGATTGCTATAGTGCGATGGGTGGGAAGTGTTGGTCTTCGACTTTTGCATCGTGACAGACATAATATTACTTTGCAATCCATAGATACCTCCCGTGTTATGGTTCGAGTCAAGATTCTTGAGGTCTTCCCCTTTACATCGGCAGGAAAGCGAATGGGCATCATTCTGCAATTCATGCAAGGTTCTGACTCAATCTTACCTTCAGAAAACATGCCTGCAGAGATTTGGTTCTACCAAAAAGGTGCAGACACGGTTATGACCTCGATAGTCGCTGCAAATGATTGGCTTGACGAAGAAACAGCAAACATGGCTCGGGAGGGGCTTCGAACTTTGGTTGTGGGAAGGAAGAAACTGTCCGCTCAGCAGTACCAAGACTTCTCCACGCGCTACAAGCAAGCTTCAATGTCCCTACAGAATCGAGATTCGAGTACGGTGGCCGTCGTGAAAGACTGCCTTGAGCACGACCTTGAGCTTCTTGGCGTTACCGGCGTTGAAGACAAGCTCCAAAAAGACGTCAAGTCTTCCTTGGAACTTCTGCGCAACGCTGGAATCAAGATCTGGATGTTGACGGGTGACAAAGTGGAGACCGCACGTTGCGTTGCCGTCTCCGCAAAGCTCGTCTCGCGAACCCAGTACATTCATACCGTCACAAATCTTGCTTCTGCCTCTGGGCCTTCAGCTGCACAAGATGCATTGTCCCTTCTCCGATCCAAGCCGGAATCAACGGCTCTTCTGATCGATGGCGACTCTCTCTCCCATTTCCTGACTTATCACCGTCTAGACTTCATCTCACTGGCAGTCTTCCTTCCTGCCGTCATCGCCTGCCGTTGCTCTCCGACACAGAAGGCCGACATTGCAACTTTGATACGACAACATACTCGGAAGCGCGTCCTTTGCATTGGCGACGGTGGCAACGATGTCTCAATGATACAGGCTGCTGATGTTGGCGTTGGCATTGTTGGAAAAGAGGGACGGCAAGCTTCTCTCGCAGCAGACTTCTCTATAACTACGTTTCATCACCTCACAAAGCTCCTCGTCTGGCATGGTCGCAACTCCTACAAGCGATCTGCAAAGCTCGCTCAATTCGTCATACATCGTGGCTTGATCATCTCAGTCTGCCAGACATTCTACAGTATCGCCACTCAGCTCCAGCCGCATGCGCTATATCGTGATTGGCTACTCGTCGGCTACGCAACCGTGTACACAATGGCACCAGTCTTTAGTCTGGTGCTCGATAAAGACGTTGACGAAGGATTAGCGAATCTCTATCCCGAGCTCTACAAAGAACTCACCACGGGTAAGAGCCTGAGCTATCGAACCTTCTTCGTCTGGGTAGTCGTCAGCATATACCAAGGCGGCATCATACAGGGCCTAAGCCAGGTTCTCGTCGACACGAATTCTGACCGTATGGTCAGCGTGAGTTTCACGGTACTTGTCATCAACGAATTAATCATGGTGGCTTTCGAGATCACGACATGGCATTGGATCATGGCGGCTAGTATACTCGGTACAGCAGCTATCTACGTTGGTAGTGTGCCGTTTCTGGGAGGATACTTTGATTTAGATTACGTTTGGAGCTGGGCTTTTGCGTGGAGGGTGGCGGCTATCTCAGCTATCAGTCTGATACCGCCGTATTGCATTAAAGTTTTGCGGAGGACTTTGAAGCCACCGAGTTATAGGAAGGTTCAAGGGCTGTAATAGGTTGCATAGCAATGGCGTTCTAATGTACTGTAGGCGTTGCATCCGGTGGGATGAGCGAGTCAGTGGTTTTACTGCAAAGGGGACGGAGTTCTAATCACGTGACATGTAGTCTTAGATCTAATATCATCAGAGATGTAAAACCCACGACCGACTATCCCCGAACCTCACTATAAACGATAGCCTTATCGAAACAGTTCACGTCAAACATTGGTCATATAGAACTGTTGATGTACACAAATAGAAACCTTTTAACTTGAGCGTGAATAGTTCAAGGGTAGAATTCGAGCTTCCCATGCTCGAGGTCGGGGTTCGAGTCCCCGTTCACGCACAACTGTATTCAGATTTGTGATTTAAAGCATCGTTGATCTTTTGCAATCCGCAAAGGCAAACCAAATTTTTGCTCACAGGCCCAATCCATCTCTCAACTAACCTGACATGGCGTCCCCCTCCCGCAAAGACTCCGAATCCCAAGTCCGCTCTTGGGGCTTCTCAACCGTCTTCACATGGACTGATGGCTCGTGCGCCTTCCCTTCCCTTCCCTTCTCCTCCCTCCATCACCCACCGCGCCAGCTCATATATCCCCCAGAAAAGCACACTATCCACCCCACTCCCACCACTGCCTCACTACGCATCTGATCCGCCGTGGCACATTGACTATCACGTATCCGAAAGATGAACGGCCTACGAAAGAGACGTTTGGGGTAGGAGAGAGGGTGGATGTGGATGCGGGGAGGGTACATGAGGTTTGGATGGGGGAGGATGGGTGTGAGTATGTCATTGGGGAGATGTAGATGCGGGAGATTGGTACTGGGGGACATTAATGGACGATATGGAAGAGGATGAGAAGAAGATAATACAGAGGAGTGGTTACGAGGAAGTGTACATATGGGGCCGAACGAGCGAGGTCGACGAGAGGATGGTTGATACGAATACAGATGATGGTATGCTAGATACGGCCACGAGACCACAAGCAGACAAAACTTTTCTTGACCCAGACACGGTCCAAGACGTTTTCACATCGCTTTTCCCTTCAAACGACCTCTCATTGCACAAGTCCATGTCACATTCCCCTCCTCCATCCCTCCATTACCTTCGACGTTCAGCTCCGCTGGCTGCTCGAACTCCTCTTCCCCTCCGCCCTCTGCCCCAACATCTTTCTCCTCATAACCTCCGCGGCCCCCAAACTCGACGTCTGCCCACTCCCACTACTCCCACTCCCTCCACTCACCGCATCCCCCTCATACCCCCGCCTCTGCCCCTTCTTCGACCCAAACAACGAACTCAAGAACCTCCCATTATTCTGACGTCGTGACGAGGGCGCCGGTTGCAGGGTTTGATTGGGGGCATTATCTTTCTCTTTGATCATTTTATGGTAGTTGCCTCGGCCGCCGATGCCATTGTGGATGTAGACTGTCTTTGGGCGAATGCGGGGGATTGTGGCTGGGGGAGGGGCGTGGGAGAGGTCGACGGTGGGTTTGTGGAAGGAGAGGTCGGAGGAGGAGGAGTCGGAGGGGCGGGGGGCGTGCATTTCTTCTTCTGGTGTGTAAGATTCGCCTGGTTGGAGTAGGGGTTCCTCTCGTGAATGTGATGTTCCTGGTATTGGTATTAGGGCCTCGGGCTGTGGTGGAGGTGACGGAGGGTGAGTATGACCACGAGACTGAGGCGGAGACGGGAAGTTGGCCGTAGGGAAAAGGGTGTATCTCGGTTTTGTCTCCATGTGGAGGATCAAGTGGTAAGAAAGTGGAGAAGCTCGGGGTGACCGTTATTCTCGGAGCAAGCCGAGGGTCAAAGCAGGTACCCTAGTAATGCAGTGGAGCGCATGCGTACGAGGTTCGTAAGACGAGAATGAGCAGGAAATGGTAAGATATTTCGACTGGATGGGAAAGGTGATGCAGGTGATGCAGGTGGACTGATATCTGGGAGATATGTGGAGCCGGGTACGGAACGCTTCTTATTTAAATTTCATCATCATAGCGCAAGCCAACTTTTGTGATGCCCTAAGGCCTTGTGGAACTCGTAGATTACCAGGACTTCCAGATCTCCTCAGCCACGTGTCTGGATTTTTTACACATTTTTACAAATTAACGACAGAGTGAAGTCAAGCGATTTGCTAATGAGAATGCTCGACACCTACCAAGAAGCCATTGTGCCTCTTGACTTTTGGGTTGAGTGCGGAGGCTAACCTTGACAACAGCGGGCTGGCCAAAAGCCAAGCATGATTGTGAAAGGGTCTTACATAACAGCGTCAAATCCTTCACTCGAGACCTTCAATAGATCTGTGCGTTGGGAAGAAGGTGAGAGGAGCGGGAGTAACAGGCACTAATAGGCAGTAAAAGGCAGTAATAGGTGGATCTTGGGAGATGGCGCCGGTTCGGATGGTTGCGACAAGCGCACGCGGGGTGCATGAGCCTATTCACCGCGAACCTGGGGTAGCTTTCCTCTAATTCTGGAGATTATCCCTTCAAACTCTCAAAAGGAGTGATGATTAATGACCATCTTGATTGTCTTTTGCCTTCCCCTTATAGACAAATGCCTTGGTCGTGGTCTTGACGCCTGGAGGCCAAATCGTCCAGCACGCGCTCCAACTCGGCATGTCTCTCATGTCAAAGCACCTTTTCGCGCTTGCTGCTAAGTTCGTCCCCGCGATTTGCGGCTCCAAATCGTGTTCTAATGACCACGACATGCTCAATTGCGACATTCTGGTGGCCAGTGATTTAGGTCTGATTTGAAACAACAGGAGGCTCCAAGGGCGCTCAGTTGAGGACTTGGCCTTGCAGTGCCTCGGTAGCCGCACATAGGTATCCGCATACCATCGTCTCGCACGAGATGAGGACCGTTAAATGGGATTTCTTCAGAGGCCGGCATATTGTGCTTTCCTTGATTCCACCTCTTGCCAGACCATACTCCGGCGGTCTTTTTCCTTTGCTCCCCTAACGAACGCCAGCAATCTGAGGGCACCTGCCGGAGTGACTCCCTCACACCTTCTTGCCATACCTACACTCTCAGGTCGTGCTACCTCGAGGGCGCGCTTTTCTTCGATGCTGAGGCCATGTATTCTGGAGTAATCCAGGTCTGTCGGCAGCTTGAGTTGTTCGTCTCGCTCCAGAACACTGATCGCCGTCTTCTGTTGCTCAACGTAAGGAGCATAGACGCTTTCAATCCCAACGCGATTCTTAACCTTGGGCGAAAACGACGCGATCTGAGTAATCTGAGTTGCCAAAGAGTCAATGGTAACGCCAGTGAGCCGTAGCATCTCAAAAGCGGAGCGCGTTGCCGCGTTCTGATGAAGCTGGAAGCCTTTGGCAAGCCACGCAGACGAGCTCATCCTCACAGTCTCAAGTACCGTCCGCAGCTCTTGCATCTCTGTAGCGAGGGCAGAAAAGTGCTCCCAACGCTTGTCGCCGACAACTCCTGCGAGCCTTCCCTTCGCCGTCAATCTCAGATCGGCGTTGTCAGCGCGAGCACTCATTCGATACTCGCTGCGAGATGTGAACATGCGGTAAGGCTCGCTGACGCCTTTGGTGATGAGATCGTCAATCATGATACCGATGTAGCCATCGCCTCTGCCCATGGTCAACTCCCCCTTGCCTTGTGATGCGAGGCCAGCATTTATCCCCGCTATAATTCCTTGAGAAGCTGCTTCTTCGTACCCGGTAGTTCCATTGATTTGTCCAGCAAGGTAAAGACCCGAGATCAGCTTAGTCTCAAGGGTCGACCGTAGACTGCGTGGATCGACATAGTCATATTCGACGCCGTAGCCTGGTTGCAGCATCTTCACGTCTTCTAGTCCAGCGATTGTGTGCAACATGGCATCTTGTACGGCTGCTGGTACCGTCATGGAGATACCATTGGGATATATCACATCCGTATCGAATCCCTCAGGCTCGAGCCATATCTTATGACTATCCCTTTTCCCAAAGCGGACAACCTTTGATTCAAGAGAAGGGCAATATCGAGGTCCTTTGACGGTTTCTCGGATGTGAATGCTCTGATCGAGATTGTCCTGAATGATCTTGTGAGCAGCCGGATTAGTCTCAGTACCGTAGCACTGTAGCTGCTTTTGGACAGTGACTGCCTCATTGAGGTATGAGAACGGTACTGGAGGATCCTCCCCAGGCTGGGCCTCTAGTCGTGAGAAATCAATGGTCTTCTTGTCAAGTCGAGGAGGGGTGCCTGTCTTTAGCCTTCCCAGCTGAAATCCAGCTTCTCTCAATGATTTGCTGAGTCCAAAGGTAGCAGCCTCGCCCATTCGTCCACTTGGGAAGACATCCAATCCAACATGTATCTCTCCTCCCAAAAATGTCCCTGTCGTGATGACGACTTTCTCACAGTCGAGCACCTCGCCAGATTCAAGCCTGACCCCAACAATTCTTTGCTGGAGACCGTCCGTACCTGGCGCGGTCACAATATCCGCGACCTTGCCCTCCAAGACACCCAAGCCTGACGTATTAAGTACTTCAGCTTTCATCTCTTTCTTGTAGATCTCCCTATCAATCTGCGCTCTAGGTCCCCAAACCGCTGGGCCTTTCTTTCTATTCAGCACCCGGAAGTGTACCCCAGCTTTGTCAATTACCCGTCCGCAGAGCCCGTCCAGGGCGTCGATTTCTCGTACCATAGTTCCTTTACCAATGCCACCGAAGGAAGGATTGCATGAGCAGACTCCGAGGTTTGAAAGGGAGGGCGTGACGAGGGCTGTTCTGGCTCCTGAGCGAGCTGCGGCGGCAGAAGCTTCTGTACCAGCATGACCGCCTCCTATCACTACTACATCGTATGTACTGCGAGAGCTTAGTGTCGAATTTGGGAAGAGGATCTATGGAGCATACCTTGGGCGTTCACTAATTGTGGCAAACCTTCGAGATAGTGTAGGTGATAACGACCGCACACGGGGGCTGTGACCCCAGCGCAGTAGCGCTACAGGTCGATAAGGTCGTGCCATGATCATGAAGAGTTCAGTGCTTTGTATGGAGACTTGATAAGAGGAGCGGGCCCAAGGGGCAAAAATGTTTTCGGGCTTCCCGCACACCTGGCGCTAGTTCTAATTCAACTACCTTAGGTAGGTATTCATTTAAATAGTACTTTAGTATTTGTGGGTCACGAGGTAAGAAAATGTATAAGCTGATGGCAATTTTGAGGGTCACTGAATGCCTATCGCTCATTATGGATATCGTTGGTCTCCACTCCTTGAACAATTCCAGAACATTGAACACATTACCCCATCACTTCTAACGCTACCTCCTCCCGGCCTCCTTTCTGAGTCTTGCCACTGCTGAGGTAGGCCCAACTTCCGGCCAGCTCGAGACTGCGTCCTCGACTTCTTCCAAGAACGTTGTACTATTATGTATACACGTACCGCTGAGCACAACCCTCACCCCCGGCGAACTTGCATTGACCTGCGCTACCATCTTTGCTTCCTCATATGTTGCACCTCCCACGATGAGTACTATGATGTCCTGTGGCTTATCTCTAGTTGTCCCACCACCCTCGACGAAAGGATACTGTTGTTCCTTTAATCTAGCTTTGATGAGATTCTGTAGCGTTGCCTCCAAACGAGGTGAATGCTGAGTGTAGACGTTCTCGACGCCCTTTAGTCCCTTGAATCGATCACGAGCTCCCGAAAAGATCGAGGAAGATTCGAAAAGGTCAGAAAATCCTCCAGCAGCAGGTGCTGCTTGGAGAGAGTGATGAAATGCAAGTAATTTGGGCACTCGGTCCACCCGCCATGGAGGGATATTGCCAGCTGCGGTTAGCAAATCTAGTAACACGGGTAGAGCGCTAGAAGGATGCTTTTCGTAGCGCAGTGAATACAAGGCGACAAGTCGAAGTTTGCTGTCGGCGGTGACTTGTGGCGACGAAATCAGCCGTTGAACGTTCTGTAATCGAAATTAGCGTCGTCTGTCGCATTCGAATGTATGGGCATGGTAATCACCTTGAGATCGCTGGCATGGTTATCATTACAGGCAAGGCTCTGCTCTAATTCGCTGACGTCCAGAAGCCCGTCTGCGCCGACTCGCCTGCTCAGCTCTCCGACAAGCGTGACATGTTTGCTGACATTGCCAGAGAGCTTCCTGAATTCGGGATAATCTTCGACGAATCGTTTCATATCCGCAATGGACTCGATACTGGCATTGCTTTTTGTTTTCGACTGGTACTGTTCGACATACTCTTTAATATTCCCACCAAGGTCACCAAAATTCAAGTACATATTCTTCTTGAAAAAGGGGTCTTGATCTTGCGATAAGACAACCTCCTTCAATTCTGTTCTGACATCTGGCACATCACTGAGGTTCACTTTGCCGTTGTATATTCCGAGTAATTCGTGTACCATTGCTTGGTATGTCCATTGTGTCAATAAGGGTGTGATTGGGTCATCCCGTCGATCTAGTAGAAGTAGTATTGGTGGTGTGTCTGTTTTCCTGAAGTCGAATAGCTGCTCTTCTTGCGTCATTTGATATCGCACTTCTGTAGCCAGCTTCTTTGCCATCAAACTATTCTTCTCGTACCGTATCAAGGGCTTCTTCTTCAAGGATAGCAGCAAAGCTATGACGCCCTCTGTGCACCGTTGGAGAGAATCAGGGTTCCAAATATCAGGACTGTTACTCCAGAGTCGTTGTTTGGGAAAGCCAAGCTCAAGAGAAAGCAGGTCCGGGTTAACAACGACGTAATCTGCAAAGTATTCCTGGATACTCTTGACCACTTCATTATTGTCCGCTTCCGCCAATCTTTCTAGTGACGATTTGCGAATGACATTGCTAAAGTCTGGGCCATGTCCATTAGCCTGATATTGAAGGAATCTTGGTAGCCTTCTTACAGATCGCGTATTCCCCATACTTTGGTTCTCGGAATTCATCTATTAGATGCTGTATTGAGTCCGGTGATGGTCGTACAAAGCAGATGCATCGCAGATGGCGCATCTTCTCTCGAGACGCATTGTCTAGGCGACTTTAAGGGCGCATCAGCATGGTCTTTTTACCATCCATCAGGTACGTACTCAACCAGATACACCTGATGGTTCAGTAGGGCGGATTGGGTTGTAGCTGTTGAGACTATTGTAATCTAGCTCCTTGTCAGCCGAAATCTACCGTGCGTCCATTGCCCTAGACTCGCACTGTCTCACTGTCGAGCAAGAGAATCTTCATCTTCGAAGATGAGGACCCCAAAGCGGTGTCTCCAGCTGACACCATCTTCGAAATGTAGCCTGATACCGCTGAGACCACGTCCATGATCGCGAGTGTATGAGTTTTTGGGAGTTCCTAGATGACATTCATCGGCGTTTCTTTGGCATTTAGCCTGCAATCGCAGTGACAGTCGCTGTGGGCGCTCTCAAACATCGCATGTGGTTGTCTGTCCACTGGAGCTCCGCTCTTTGGAAGCGCCAAGTGCGGGGAGCTGTCCCCTGAAGACGCCCCCTCAGCTGGGGATTGATATCTCAACAATTCAACACGTGGGGCCCCAACTACAAATGGACTTGTGAAGCACCTGGAGCTTCTTCTCCTTTGATAAGCACTGCATTGTGCAATATGCTGCCCTGTATCGACCTCCGTGAGCTGCAGAAATCCAAAATATGCGGAGTTTGAGTTGGCTGATACCTCTCTAGCATTCGAGTATGGGGCTTCTGTGACAGGGGCGTCAGTTGACGAGTGTGAGACGGTACTCCAATGCCAAAGCCCAGGTTGGTCACTAACGCCAAGCAGTGAAGATGATAGCCTCGCTCCTCCTGTCGTACCCACTCGCCGGAGTCCTGAAGCGGATACCTGATGGCAAACCATACCAGAAGAACCTGTTCATAATAGCGTATGCAATGCCCGAGAACGTACCACGAGATGTCTGACCCATCACTAGGGTCTCGCTTTTCTATCTTGTTGGACTTTTTGATCTTTGGGGCGGCATCCGTACACTCCTTATAAGCTCAGCAGGCGCATATCTGGTCGCTATGTATGTGGAGGGACCTTTTATGCCATGGATAGGCTTTGTCTTTCTCATGGGCCATATGTCAGTCAATCATATAAATCGGCAATTCATCAGCAGGCCGGACAAGGTTGATATCACGGGTGCGTTGACAAGGCCGTATCTGGGTTCTGAAGGGCGCTCACTCCTTTTCCAGGAGCGCAAATGGTCCTGGTCATGAAGCTTACAGCTTTTTGCTGGAATGTGCAAGACGGACGTTTGCCGGAAGGAGAGCTTGCGGATTTTCAGCGAGAAAGAGCTCTTCCTGAATTGCCAAATGTCCTTGATTTTGCGGGTTACGTTCTGTTCTTTCCCGCTTTGTTTGCAGGTCCTTCTTTCGACTATGCCGACTACCGGCGATGGATTGAGACTAGTATGTTCGATGTTCCACCAGGCACAGACCCTAAGCTGGCTGCCAAAACCCGCAAGAAGCGAAGGATACCGCAAAGTCATACTCCAGCTACGATCAAAGCGATGATTGGGCTCGTGTGGATCTTCTTGTTCTTGAAATTTTCTGTCTGGTACAATACAGACCTTGTACTTGGGAATGAGTACGTCAAATATGGCTTTTTGAGACGAGTTTGGATCCTAGAAATGCTGGGCTTCGCGACCCGGATGAAGTACTATGGTGTCTGGTATCTCACTGAAGGAGCTTGCATCCTCTCTGGCATGGGGTACAAAGGAATAAACCCCAAAACAAATAAAGTGGACTGGAACCGCTTACAAAATGTAAACCCATGGGGGATCGAGACAGCCCAGAACTCACGTGCTTATCTCGAGAATTGGAACATGAATACCAACCACTGGCTACGAAATTACATGTATCTGAGAGTGACGCCGAAAGGCAAGAAGCCAGGCTTTCGAGCCACTTTGGCGACTTTCGTCACCAGTGCGTTCTGGCATGGCTTCTATCCTGGATACTACTTGTCATTCATCCTAGCAGCATTGCTACAGACGATCGCCAAAAGTAGGTTCTCAAAACTATATTCTCGATCGAAATATTGCTCTTGCATTCGAATGTTTCTGTCTTCCGCAAGTCTTTAGCAGCCTCTTGACTCACCACCCTCCAGACTTCCGCCGCCACGTCCGCCCGTTCTTCCTCACTCCTGACGGTCAACGCTCTACCCCCTATAAAATCTACTACGACATATTCACCTACTTCGTCACCCAAACAGCCTTCTGCTTCACCACCGCACCGTTCGTGCTCCTAACCCTCCCCTCCTCCCTCCTCGTCTGGGCCCGCGTCTATTTCTATACCATCGTCGGCACCGCAGCCTCCATGGCCTTCTTCGCTTCGCCCGCCAAACCATGGCTTGAGCAGAAATTGAAGACAAGGAACCAGCATGCATTGCAGCCGCAGAAGGAGAACGCTGAGCATCGCATGGGGGTTTTGGGATTGCCCGATGACCCGGCAGGGGATATTGATGAGGCGGTACAAGAGATTAGGGAGGAGGTGGAGGCGAGAAGGAGAAGAGGGCAGAGTATTAATATGCCGACTGGTGCTGATTTGAGAGCTGCGGTGGAGGCCAAGCTAGGGAAAAAGCTCTGAATGTCGTGGTATTTCGATACAGCAATCACAAGCGAGTATAGCTATAGATGAAAGTGCCCACGGTACAAACATTTTTCAACACTCCAACAAATTATGACCTTGCACCTGCGTTGAACTATAAACAATACCCTTCCAATTGAAATAGGAGGTCGACTCTAACCATTCACATCCTCATCAGAACCCAAACCCTCCCACCCTCCCATCCCCAGCGCTCTCGTCCCCCACCAAACTCCCACACCCAACAAACTCACATGCCAAAAAGTAAGCTCATCATCGTCACACGACGACGACGACCACTGCGCGTTTCTAAACAGAGGACACTCTAACCAAACTCGGATTGCTCATTCTTGTGGATCCAACATTGGGCATCTACAGCGATTATTGAGGTTATACAGAAATACAAAAAGTGGGTCGGTGCTAGGGTCTTGGCGTTGATGAAGACGGACAAACCTGGGTCTCGTATGCGAACAATCTTTTTCGTCAGACTCGAGATTCAGGTCACGATGCGCGTGTGTAGAGTTTCTTGATACTCTTTTAGGTAGCTTTTACGGTCTGCTCTTCATTGCTGCGGCTCATCTCTTGCTCTCTGTCAGTAAGGAGCGTAATGCCAGGATTTTCTCAACGGCAGAAGTGTGGACTGTGGACGAAAGTTTCTGGAGAATCGAATAGGATTTAGGTTCTCGAATAAGACATTATTAATCTAGAAAGCACATAAAACATCATCGCTCGCTAAACCGTAGAATATCATGGCCACGAAGGGTAAAAAAACACGAAGTCGCTCGTTCGTGCAGGGTATCCATCTCGTATCAACATGCTCGCTCTTGACGCTTCATAAACATATCTGTGGTAATAATACAATTCGTGTCGTGAATATGGAACATGAAGGAAAAGCATTATCTATGTGTGAGCAGCATGAAGCTAAGTTGGCGTAATTTCTCTGTCGTAAAATTTTATTTGGATCGTAAAAGTTGTGCTTTGAGACGGAAAGGTCATTTGGCAGCCACGACTGTGAGGGCGATCTGAAAGATGGTTAGATGGATTTCCTTGGATTCTTATGCAGCTCAACTTACTATGGCGGCAATGATGAGTATCCCGAGGAGAGACAAGATTCGGTTGATGTTACGCCACCATCTTGCATTCTCATAGCGTGCCTCATCAATAGGGCCCAATTGCTTCTCGAGATCCTCGGCAAACTGAGTCTGGCGGTCTTTGCCTTTGGCGCTCAGGATGGCTGGCCTTGGGGGCAGTGGTAAGAAGGACGAAATGAACCAAGCTTGAAAAACGTTAGCATTTTCCGGTTTCACAAACACGATCTGGGATAATGAGCTTACCTGGGGGGAATATGAAGCCAATGGCGAAGAGCAAGATTTGAGCATTTCTCTTACTCAACGCTTTTCCCTCAGCTTGTTCATCCAGACTCGGGGCTTGGAAGATGGTCCGTCTTCTTCCCAAAGATCTTCGATCATGCCATAGATGAGGCGACCAACTCGAGGAAGTCGTGGGCCTCGGTGGACCTCTCACCTCCGTCAGATCAAGCTCCCTAGGTCTGGATGGCCCACCTAGACTGCTTCCCTGGCATTCGCCGTTCGCTCCCCCAAGTCGTGTCCGGGGCCGAAAAACATTCAGAGAAATGTTGTCCGTAGACGTAGAAGGACGACTGTCTCGACGACTCCTTGGCAATGACTGAGAGGACGTGGGACGAGCGTAGTAGGCTTTAGCCCAAGCTGGGATGCTGTCTCGGAAGAACCTAGCTCTCGATCCAGGCCTTGTCACCATGCTACCTCGATTGTCTCCTGGGGGCACTCCTAGAAATTCTGATGCCCTTGACCCTGGTATCGGGGGAAGTAGATTGGGCACCTCGTCATTTTGCTCATTCACCACACGAATTGTCGAGGAGCCTGTGACATCTCTCTGATGGATCGGAGGCGGGCTGGGTAATGGAGGCAGATCTGAGCTTTCTCGTGCTGGGGGCGGGCTGGGTACAGGAGGCAGCTCCGAGCTTCCTCGAGCATTCATCATCATGGATGAGGACGACCTGCTCACACGTGAAGAATCTGGCAACCACATGCTCTGGCTAGCGCGCTCATCTGATTGTGAACCGGTGCCCTCTGATCGAACCGACTGGACGGTTGAGAGATGAGGATTCCAGCGGCCTTGGGCTCGATCCAATGTTCGTTGTGCCTTTTGCGACTCAGGGATCGGCGACTCTGCCCACGATGCTGATGCTGCTGGCGGTCGTATGACCGGGTATTGAAGGTTGAGTGAGCTCTGACTAGCTGCTTGCACGCTTCCGTACACTGGGACCGAAGAAGTACGACGTGCGGCTGGTGTTGCGGAGGGAGAAGAGACGGGGTTGATCGGAGAGACAGGAGATACCGGGGACGGTCCTCCAGCTGACTCCTTAATAGCTGATTCTTGGGGTGTGGAGACAGAGAGGTTTGATTTCGAAGAACTTGGTCGCATGCTAGGGAAAGCTGAGTATGAGGCCCATTTCCCGCCATTGTTGTTCTTTCTCACTACGACGGTGCCCGTGGAGTTCGAAGACGAGAGGGAAGAGTCTGACTCTTTAGATAAAACCCGTTGGCGACCTTGTGTAAGGTGGGCATTCGAAGTGGGGTAGGGCTCTGCGGCGTCGATTTTGAGAGGCACGCTGGGTAGTTGTACGATATCGTCTGATAGCCGACCAGTATCATCCGGTGCCTGGTCGAGTGAAAGAAAGCTGTTGCTTGCATGCATTGGTGTGAGGGCTTGAGGAGTGTAGATGGAAGCAGTCGTAGAGGATCTCCGGGTGCTCGGGGATTCATGATTCTCCTCGCTATCGTCACTTCCTTTGCGAGATTGGAATGTTGCCACATTCGCTAAGTCCTCGATTATATGTTTGGCTTCACCTGGTGGGTTTTGTCCATGCGAAACACCAAACTCAGCCCCAGCCGTGGACCCTTGGACCTTGTTGTACCCTTTGGGCGATAGAATTTGTGAGGGCTTGGTTGGAAATGGAGTACTTCCGTAAGTAGGTGCTTGAGGGTCTCCCACCTTGCGCAATGTTGGTGAGGCTCTTTCGTTGGTGTGAGAGTCGGATCTTTCGTGGAGGGCTGCCCTTCTGGCTGGTGAGCCCCTTGGGCGGTGCGGAGAGGTCATGGTGATTCGTGAATTTCATAACGTCGGTTATGTTCTAGTAGGTCATTGCTTCTATATGCTGACGATATGTTTATTGGCTCTGTACAAGTCGAGGGAGGGTAATAGTCGTCGGGGTGTTCTAAAGGAGTGTCTGTTGGCCTGTCTTCAGGACAAAATCGGTAAAAGAATAGCTGGAGAAAGTATAATAGATATTATAATGACTATGGTGAAAATCAAATGAAAGACATAAAGAACGAGTGTCGAAGAAAAGAAGACGTCGTAGTCGAGGTGAAAAAGGTAAAGATTGATGAAGGGAAGATGTCCTCGTGGGAGGATTAGGGGTGGATGCGGCTGGGACGCCTAGCCAAATCTTGTACCTGGAAAGTTGTCTTTTCTCACTTGATAAATAAATCCCTACGGAATTTCTCTTAGGAAGACAGTACAAGGAAAGACTTATGAGTACTGTACTTCAAATGTTCGAAGTTCAAGACATATAAAAGCCATCTCTGCTGCTCTTGTGCACGCAGTTTGAGCAGATGTTGGGGCTCACATCACAGATGTCGGTCTGGCCAATCTTCCGACTTCCCCCTCCACCTGCATCCAGCGACAGGGTAGGAACGCGTCAAGTGGTTTCTATTTCGAGTGTTTCATCTCGGTGCGAAGAGTGGGAGGAGAGATTACTGTCCTGCTGTTCCTGCCGAGCTCGTGCAAAAGCTTGGCGAACGTTGGCATTCCAATCGTCAAAGCCAAACAGACGCGATCATGAAACGACTTTGTGACAATATGAAGCAGCATTATCGACTCTTGCTTATAACCAGCATAGAATGTTAAAGTCGTCCAACAACATGAAACAGTAACGCAGAACATACCTCAGCAGGCGTCATACAATGGCGCCCACTGGTCTGTACCAGACGCTCGCAAGTTATATCAAAGAACCAGGTACGCACTAGTCGCCCACCACAATGACTTTGAGCTGGAGACTCAGCCAGGTCTCAAATTGTGGTTACTGATCAGGTGCACCAGAGAAGGTTGAGCCTCCAATGCTCTCTGCTAGTGCTGCTGCTGCACTTTCGGTACGTGATGTAAACAAATGGATTCCCCTTCCAGAGCTTCGTAGTGTCTGATTCCTTAGGCGCAACACTCCATCTCTTATGCAATCTTGCTCGTCTTGTGTTTTAGAACGTAAAGAAAAAGCGAAAGACTGTGCCAAGATCCTTTCAGGTTTCTCCCAAGGCTGCTTTTCGTTTGCATCATTCCACGTCAAGACAATGCCTGCTTTACGCGAATAAGCTTCTCTTTAGCGAGGAGGCACATTCTCACATCAATCACCACAGATAGCATACACAGCCCTCTACGTCCTCCCCTTCTACCTCTCCTCCAAAACCCGGCCGTCACCCACTCTGAGCCGCGACGCCCCCTCCGTAATCCGCGCCCGCACCCGCTTCGTCACCATTTCGGTCTTCATCTGCTCCCTCTTCACCATCTACATCCTCTCGATCCGAGCTTACGCCACTCCTTCAGAAATTTTCCGCAGATTAGGCTGGTACCCTATTCAGCCCCTCGAAACCTGCAAATCACTCTTTCTCACGGGTCTCCTCTTCGCCGGTCCTCTCTTCGAACGCGGTATTATCGACTCAGGATGGCGTTCATGGATCCAAGGCCATGACCTCCTCGAAACTCTTAGCAGCTGGATCGGCTGGCGTAACTACGTCGCCGGTCCCGTAACAGAAGAAATCCTCTTCCGCTCTCTCCTCGTACCGTTACATATGTTAATAGTCCCACATTCCTCACCAGCAACCCTCGTCTTCGCCACACCGCTGTACTTTGGTATAGCACACATGCACCATTTCTACGAGTACACCCTAACGCACCCTTTCACCCCCACGCTATCGGCACTGCTGAGGAGTGTGGTGCAATTCGCGTACACGACTGTGTTTGGGTGGTATGCTACCTTCGTTTTCCTGAGGACGGGCAGTGTATGGGCCGTGATGGTTGTGCATACTTTCTGTAATTGGATGGGTCTACCGAGGATTTGGGGAAGGGTTGGGGGTCTGGCAATTGAGGGTGGTGTAGTTGGAGGCCCGGTTAGGGGGAAGGAGGATGAGGAGAGGAGGGATGAAGGGGATGCACAGCTGGGCATTGTTTGGTCTGTTGCTTACTACGTTTTGTTGGTCGCGGGGGTTGTAGTGTGGTGGATGGAGCTATGGCCGCTGACTGAGTCAGGAGGCGCCCTGGTAAGGGCATGGAATCGACCTGTAGGATAGGGAGTGTTTGAGACAGCCACATTCATGACCTCATGATGCTCTATGGGATATTCCGAGTGGCATTGAAATATCTATATTAGCTTGTACCAACATCGATACGAAAAAGAGACATTCTCTTCATTGCAAACTGTATTGTCCAATCCAGATCTTCATTCCGATGTTGAGCATCACAAAGGCAATTTGCTCTTCTTAAAACAGCATTTCTGTCACACACCACCAGATCCAAACCCCTCAATCAGTTTCTTCAATTCCGCGTCACCTACCTCTGGCTCTGCAACTTTCTTTACAGCCACCGCACCGCCTCCTCTGTTGAATTGGCGTCGAGATGCAGCCCGTTCTGCAGCCTCTTTGCGTTTACGATCCGCCTCCTCCTCTATTTCCGCGCTCGTGGGCTCGGATGCAGGACCGTCCAGGTCAAAGATCTCGAACTTCTGGATCCGCATCCACGTCATATTAGTGTTCGTGGCATCATCTGAGGCTGAGATGCTGCTTCCCGTGATGAGGGCCAGCGTTGCTGGTTTTAAGGTATGAGAGCGGCGACCATATCGGCGGTGGTAAGTGTGCTGGGTGTAGCTTCGTATATTGCGTTTGGGACTTTGGAGAGCAAAGAGGGCTGCTTGGCGGGCACTCTCTTCGAATGTGGGTGAAGACTCTGGTACTGGGGCGTAGAGAAAGAGGGAGAGGTACGTTACGTAGGGTTGTGGGACGGGGAGAATTGGCGGGGATGGGTAGGAGTGTTGACTTGGTGGCGGCGGAGAGAGGAAAGTGATGAAAATGAGTCGGAATTGGGCTTCGAGGTTGGACTTTAGGTTTGTGGTTAGTGCGGCTCAATATTTTTTTCCATTCCTACGGGTCCACGCTCTTGAAAGTATGGCCGCTCGTAATTCATCTTGTGCGAAGGTATGGTCCTCCATCGCTGGGCGCCTCATTTCGCGCCGATGTGAAGCAATTATTAGTGTCATGGTCACGTATAATATCCGAAGTCCGACCAACGAACTCGCGGTGGGTAACCGTCTTTGTGCCTACTTTGCATATAGCTGAGTTCGTGACATCCTTCTCTTGAGCGGATATTCGGATAGTACCAACGACACCCCAATGATCAGGAACAAAGGGGGTTTTAGTTGCGGAACAGGTATCACGGAGCATCCATTCACGATTAACCCTACTTTTCCAAAACTGGGCGAAAATTTTGGGAGCAGCATTCTTAAGTATTGTGAATGCTGGGGTGGCATCATACGTAAGTTCTGAAGCACCTGACATCCTTGTCCGCAATTTGTCAGGTTTCTTGCAGCTAGCGCCTTCGCTTTCTTTTGGCGGATGGTTCTTCTTCGGGGGTGATACGTCTTTCGTGGGTGATCCGGATCCAAAGTATGCTCTTTACCAAAAACTTTGGACTCCGCTTTGCCCTCCTTTTCAATGCCCTGGACGCAGCCTTCGACGATGGCAGGGGTAGCTGCTACTTCTGCAACGTCTGCGATTTCGCCAATGATAGGGATTGCGTCTTCCAGCAATTCAAGGGGTGCAATCAAAGCAGGTACAGCGATTCGACAGAATGCTATAGCAGCTATGGCAAGTGCCGCCTATACAGCTGCAGCTTCTGCCGCAGCTTCCAGCGCGTCGCCAGCGTCGCGTTCCAATTGGTCCTTGTAAAGAGCAGGCTTGAAGCCAGCGAAGCAGTGACTCTGAAGTCCACTGTTACACGTCTAAGTTTTTCTATTGTCTTGGTTGTTTGTATTCTGACTGAGTTCCGTCTCACCGTCTTTGCATCCACTGACGCATGGTAGACCTACCTCTTTCCATCCGCGCCATTGGCATCTACCCATCTGCGTTCCATCATCGCAGCAGAGGCTCTGATACTGGTTCTTTGGGCAGCGGTCAGTGGTACTCAATTGACCAGGCTGACCGTTCATCTGTGTGACCCCGTTTGTGCCTGGTGGGAATTTGGCACCGCAAGCACCAGCAGGGCATGAAAGCTTTGCCAGTTGATCGGCAGACATCTGATCAGCATCACCCTGCTGGGAAGGCGCGACAGGAGCGGGACCGAGCCCATTGGATTTCGTCGGGTCCATAGCCCACACCATCAGACCACCCAAGCATCGGCTATTTGCAAAGTCCTGTTTTTGTTTGGATGTGTCAGTATCGTCGTAAGAAACCCCTTTGTTGCGGTCCCAAGTGATCCATTTGACACCTGCCTCTTTGTCCCAGACGGGCTTTGGATTATCATTCGTAATGATATCGTCGACTCCTTGCAGATCAAGTATACCGGCTGCGTCTGAGCAAGGCCCTGCTTTGGAGCGACCCTAAAACTCGCAGACTCCGTTGGGCTTGCTACAGGAAGGATCTTTGAGAGTAAAACTTCGGCCATACCAGCCTTGCCCTATGACTACCTTGTCAGGCGTCGCGCCGCCACGCCATAGTAGATCCCGATTAAGTTCAATCTCCGTGATATCGGTATGTGGCGCAATATATAGGCGGACGGACGTAGACTGTGGGTCCAAAATACCGTGTAGACCCTAGGCCATCAAATCGAACCAATCATCAGACTTCTGAATGCCGGGTACATCAAAGTGCTGGAGATACCAATAGGACGTTGGAAGCGTCATGGAAATGCTGTACTTTGAGCCAAACGCTGCTCTGATCTCGGTAGCAAGGGAGACATAATTGGCAGTGTCCTGCGACTTGCCTCCACGATCATCTGCACCAGGATACTCCCAGTCGAAGTCGATACTATCGAAGCCGTACGTGTTCATGAATTTGATCAAGCGGCTGATGAATTTCTGGCGACTGCCCGATGTACTGGTCATCTTGCTGAACGCCGTCTGCGTTGGACCTGGATCCGTAAAAGACCAACCTCCAACAGAAATCCATGTTTGCAAACCGGACTTCTTGCTCTTCAGACTGGTGAAAAGGCTGTAGAGAGATACGCCGTTCACATACATTGGTGAGATTTCGAAACTGAAGGGGTCGAAGAAAGAAAATGCGAAATTGATGTGCGTAAAGCCATCCAATCTGAGGTCTTCGGGGGACACGTTCTGGCATTGGGGACTGTCCGGATTCGCCCAAGATTCATGATAGCCAATTGTGCGTTTGCTCACACGGCTGCCGCCCCCACAGCTCGGCCTTTTGACGTCGCCGCAACCACCACACTTGTCGTCGCACGTAATACACAGTGGATCGTCCTTGTTCTTCCATACACAGAACTCTTTGTTATATCCACAATAGCCGAACTCGGAGCAGCATACATTGAGTGGACATTTCTGCTGACCCTCAGCGGCATATGGTCCGCACTGAGCTTTTGCGTCGCCCAGACGTACAAGATTAGATGGGAGGCTTCGGTTCCGGAGTCTTGGAATTACCATTGTAATGGCATCCACTGCCACAGAAGTCCTTGGGGTATCCACAAAGATTGGTCTTAGTGCAGCAGGCGCCGTTGGCGCATGGTGTGCCAGAATTACATGTCCCGATTGGCAAGTCTCGGTCCTCCAGAGGAAGCGTAGTTAGTCGGGATTTCAATGTCTGTCCAAGCAAGTCGGACTTTATAGAAGAGGTTGCAGCCGTCAGAGAAACCAAGCCGGCAAATACTGCTGTCGAAATATCGAAACGCATATTGCCGAGTTGTGATACCAAGACAAGTGTGATATAGAGCTCGAGGTCAGATACCAACGAAGGGGATGTACAAGGGGATGAAACCACAAAGGAGGTACAATGATCGCGCAAGAAGAAGCACGAGACTGGCAATGATTTGTACAAATTGGCATTCCATGACCGCGCGGCCAGGCTTTATTTATCCTAAATCTCTGCAAGAGAGGAAAGTTCTCCATGTGATCTGATGCATACAGAAGAGGGAGACCCCTGTAGCGGCCATCCAGGACTTGTCTGCGCCATGTCAATGCCTACATTACCTCCTTCGTAATTTGAGTAATCCTTCGCCGTTTCAATCTGTAGATGAAGTCTCGTGCAGAGTGTATGAAGGAGATGCGAAGCGTCAAGTCAGCTCTTGAGCATTACCAGCCATGTTTTTGACTCCTTCGAAGCAATTCTGGAAAGGCTGAGTCATCTGAGGATTGATGAAGAACGAGGAAGGAGCCATGCGAGCCAGCTTGACTCTGGCAAATTCGTAGGGCCGTGTTAGGGCTGTTAGGGCTGAGCTAGTACGGAACTATTGCTAGCTCTTTCACAGCAGGCGCCTGTGAAGATCTAAATTGATGCCTGCAACGTCCAATGTTACAAAGTCGCAGTTCGCGATAAGGCGCAGCCTGCCCTTCGAAAATGCTGCAGGTACCTACAGTCCTTCAAGTTTCATTCTGGCCGCCACAGACCCAATTTAATCTTTCTAATCCCCCATCGAAGGATGGCATCTAGACCTCGTGAACGGTGCATCTGCTCTCAGATCTTAGTTGAAGAAGTTGAAGAGCGGGCAGTGCCTGGTCACAATGGTCTACTGGCAATGCATGAGTGCCACAATCAGAAATGTTGACTATTTTTCTTCCCCAACGTGATCTATTGCTGCTCTTCTTCTGTTGAATACTTTCCTTTTACGTTCCCTCCATTCATCTATGTCTGTACCCTCCGAATCGTTCCTTTTGCTGTTTATCTTTCTGCGAAACGTCTAGACTTCAAGCTTCGCAATATCTTTCTCTTCGAAATCATAGCATACCCATATCAATCGGCTGCTTTATAAGTAATCGCTTTCTTACATTACCACATACGCCAACAAGTCCAATATGGTTTTCTACGTCAGCTCGATCTTCTTCGTATTACATGCCTAGGCATTCAACCTCTACCCGACAGTAAACCCCGAGAGTCTGGCAACAGCCATCGGCATTAGCGTTGAATGCATAGATGCCCTCAATGAAACGGTCGCTTGTGACCAGACCATATTCCAGATGGCGAATTCCGTGGACAGCTACCTGTGGACAATGGACAACATTACCGATCTCTGTACTAGGGACTGCACTCAATCATGCTCAAACTGGTGGTCAGATGTCCGGAATAAATGTCTATTGGATGCCATTGCAGCATATGGCAAGATGATTCCTGCCGATTCGATTGCAGGGCGATTGTCGGATGGGTTGAACTTTGCTTGTTTGTCGTCTGGCTAGGATTCCAGCACGACCGCCGAACCTGCTTCCAGCTCAACTTCTGAGTCGGCCTCCACTTCAGCTCCTACCTCATCTTCTTGGTGTCTCATCGAGTCTCAAGACTGGGTTGGTTCAGACGTAATCCAACCGGATTGCTTCAAAAGCGCCGGCGACCCTTAGTGCTCCGATCCTACGAATGTGACCGCGGATAATGAGCGTATTGCAAATTTACATGACAAGGACTTGGTAAGTATTCAGCGATTGTTCGCTACTTCCACCCACTCTAAACCATGTACTGATATTCCTCAAAGCTCTGCAGTGATTGTTTCGTAAAGATCAAAGGACGTCGTCTCTATACCTCCCAGACTCTCATTTCAGCGACTATCTCGTGGCCCAGTATCAAGATATCCTGGAAGTGTGCAACCCTAATATGCCTGAACTTTTATCCGACCTCTTCCTTCTTACGATAACGCCCAGCAAACGTTTGACGTCAGTAGCTCTGCTCTGTAAGCGCCACCTATCCTTCTTCATATTAACTTAGTACATCTCTTTCGTCAGAAACCATCATTTCTTCTAATCTTCCGATGCTGATATATAATCCCAGGCCGCAAACCCCATCCAACGATACTACTACGTGTCCTGGCCAAAATACTCAGGTGTCTGACCTTTAAAGTGCCAGCTTCACGGCGAAACACCCTGACCCAGCAGGCTGTGATCCACTATCAGAGACCTCTAACGTCGCAACACGCGATCTTCAGGCTGCGATCAACCCTCAATCCATCTTCGTGGATTCGACCTACTGTGTTCCTGCAGCATGTAAAATTCTGAAAATAACGTCTGGGCCAACTTGGTAAGCATTAATGATCACCATTAACCTTCTACCCACACTGACAGTTTCCAAGCGATTCAATTGGCAAATCCATCTCGGATGGCGACTCCGCAAACAACGTCACCCCGCTTCAATTCATGAGCTGTAACCCCAACCTTGATGGTCTCTGAGACAACATCCAGGCAGACGACTATGTCTGCGTTAGTCCTCCCGGAGGATTTTACATACCTACGCCAGCTTCGAATAAAACCACAAATGCAAATACCCAACAGCGTGGTGGAAGCGACGGAAGTGACACAGGCTCATCAGACAATTCGACCGACTCAAGCAATACGGCAGATACGACCTCTTCGCCATCATCACCGTCAGGCGTCAGCGGGTCTCCAGCCCCATCTCCAACGCAAACTGACTTCTCATCCTCCTGTACCAAAAACAGCCAAGCAAACAAAGGAGACTACTGCTTCAAGTTCGCACAGGGTTATAACATCACACCCACCGAGCTATACAGCTGGAATAGCGTACTGGGAGATGGCTGCAAGAATTGCAACACGCAATTCTAGACAGCGTATATTATTGCGTCGGCGTTTGCTCAGGGAATGCCTCTGCAGCTCAAGGTGATGTCACCACTGTGATTGTTACATCCCATACGACAATCACCAGTGTTGATATACCCGCCACTGTGGCTGCCGAAGACGTTGTTACCGTTCTTGTTACATCCGTGACAATTGTCAGCACCGATATTTCAACCGCATAAACGATTAGCCACACGACTGTCACTATGCCAACGCCTAGCTAAGAGCTGACGACGTCCGATAAAGATTGTGCGACGAAAGTTCGGGGGAGTATAGCTATTGATGATGTGAGTATATGCCTCAATCAGCTATCAGCAGGGCGTTTGGGGGTTTCATGGCAGTGTCTGTAACTAAATGCATCTCATTTCCTTGCTCAGCACGATATTCTGTAGCCTTTTTTAAAGGCTTCCACTCAATATTTTGCCATTCCCTCAAATTCCACCAGACGCCTTGCTAAATCACGAACGAAACTTTTATCCTCTGCCTGACTCTTAAGGCGCCACGAACAAGCCCTGTTTCATATTGATCTTGCATAGTTTAGCCACACACCCCCACAACTGCACAAGCGTCTGCATCCCCTCTAGCACCCTCATATGACAAAATCCAATCTCCTTGATAAACTCCAGGCGCGCGTGTTCGCTCAAGCCCGGCATCGTCTTCGTAACCCGAAACATACTACTCACGATATCATGACTCGAGTAACCGAGGTCCCACAGCTCGGTCAGTCCTTCCACTGCCTGCTCGATGCGCGTTTCCCAACATGCTTTGATCACAGCTTGCACTTTGACGGGGTGCGGTGAGTCGACGACCCGGAAAACATTCTCGCCGGATACAAAGCCGAAGCCGGCATATGTAGATTGCAGGTTGTTGATCGCTTGACGCATATCACCTTCGGCACTGAAGACGAGAGCAGCGATGCCGTCGTCTGAGTGTTCGACTTTTTCTGCTTCACATATCTGCATCAGCCGAGATACGACCTGGGAATCTGTGAGGCGGGCGTAGCGGAGGATAGCGCAGCGGGATTGAAGGGGCTCGATGATTTTGTTGGAGGCATTGCAGGCGAACGCGAAGCGGGTTGTTGACGAGTATATTTCCATTGTGCGGCGAAGAGCTTGCTGGGCGCCAGAGGTCATGCTATCGGCTTCATCGAGGATGACGAGTTTTTGCCGGCCTTGGGGAAGGGTCACTTTCTTTTGGGCGAATCCCTTTATGCGGTTGCGGACGACATCAATGCCGCGCTCGTCACTGGCGTTGAGTTCTAGAACGGCTTCTTTGTATGCGTCTCCTAGAAGTTGTCGGGCGAGGCAGAGGATGGAGGTGGTTTTGCCAATGCCTGGCATGCCAGAGATAATGACATGGGGCATGTTGCCATCTTTGGCGATAATCTTTAGGCGCTCAATGGTTTCGGTGTTACCCACTATATCGTCTAGATACACAGGCCTATACTTTTCGACCCTGGCCAGAGGTCAAAATGGGTGCTTCGAAGATGGATGTCAAAAGGCTCACCATGGCAGGTCGTAGTTCGAACCGCCAACACCGTTCACATTAGCTTTGATACCATTGTTTGCCGCAGCTGAAGACGATTCCGCCTTCGACGACATTGTGGGTGTTTGGACGACTGTAGTTGTGCCGCAGAATCCCCACAAAGAGTGACGCGACTTGAACGCGCCAGCTATAAGCGGTAAGCTCCCGCCTTGGCACCTTTAAGAAGAGGCTGAAAGTTATGCTCAGAGCACAGTCAAAGCTTCCTCCCATCGTTGCAGCAACTACAATACCGAATCAGAGTTCAAGCAGCAGACCAAGGCTGTCTAAACGGTTTGCCACCTTGCTACAAATATTAAGCCGCGAATTTGGAGGCCTTTTCAACATCATCGGGGCGGCTTCTCGCATGCATTTCGAGGTTGTCGCCTACGATCGTGGATGGCTGTTCACTAGGCAGTGCTAACGGCGACGACGTACTCTCTTTACCAACCTTGCCATCAAAGCAGCTTATGGGTAACGACGACGGCCACCACTATATCCTGCAGGTGACAAGTATGGTGCATTCGATATTCCGGAGAAGCGTGGAGCGAGGATTGACATGCCGAAATCGGCAGGCCAGATGCTCTCTCATTTCACCGAAGAATGTGCAGTATACACGCAGATACAGCGATGCCGGATATCCTCTGAAGTGCTGGTGTGACTACTTGTTGCGTAAATCCCTCCCTGGTTGTGTCCCGATGCTCGTCAAGAAGAAAGAATTTTCGTCATTCCACCATTCTTCAGTCAAGATGATCTATAGCATGAAGTACAGGTCGTTCATGGTGTGAGCTCGGCTGGTCGAGAGATCGAATCTCTACGTCAGCACACCTGTATTGCACACTTGACCATTTCAGGTGTACAGCTTTGAAAACCTTTTGACATTTGCTTTGCTTACGCATCATTCCGTTCCGCTGAGTGGACATTCCATCTCAAAACATCTAATACCGCAATCGCTTAGTGTACGTGACTTGTGCTCTAGTCTTCTACATTCCTGCCTTAACCGACGGGTGCTATTGCGACCTTCATACTCCATTCCGATCTTACATGCAACATGTTGTTCTACGACTAGAAAACCTTTCTGCTGGCTGCGTCCGCCCGTGCGGAAGCGCTTCTAGGAGTCTCTGCAATGCGTGTGGTACTAGTCCCTAGAATTCCTCACTCGCGTGCACAGGCCATGCTGGTCGCAATTGATTCGCCAATGCCTTAAGAATACTGGTTCCTGGATCGGCAAGGTGCTGCCGAGCTCTGCAGGTTTCAAGGGCGGTTCTGCCGCTTGTGGTGGTGGCTTCTAGCGTCCCAAGCGCACCCCTACTACCCAACCGGACGTCAAGAAAAACCACCTCGGGGGTTTGGGAACATTGATTTCCTCTACAATCTACATGTTGCCCAATGATACTTGGCGAAATGAGGCCCTGCAATCGCCGTACCGACATGGAAGTGCACATTTCATTCCGATGGGCACGTAATGGCAACAGATTGGTGCGACGCATATGGTGAAGCAAATTACGTTTGGAAAATGTACGACTTACGGGTCATCGTCTACAAGAAGTCGTCCTCGATCCGGATATCTCTTGATCTCGCCAAAGCACTCAATCCAACCTGACTTGAGAAATACAGGCACTGGTTGCCGTAACTATCATCTACATTTACATTCTTCAACCTATCCAAGCTCGCGGGTGACAGAAAAGCTGGCCCTTTCGCCCTAAGAACCAACCTCTCTAAATCTACAACGAGCAGGTTTAAGAGAATACTTTGAGCTGTAAAGATGTAGAGCGATATTTTCTAGATACTTTATAAACCAAATTATTTCGAGTGAAACGAATGGTCGCTAATCTAATATAATCTGAAGTATATAGAAGTCTTGGCAAAGGGCCAGCTTTTCTGTCACCCGCGAGCCAAGGGACGCCGGACGTCAGCCTACGCAACTCCTTTCCTCTAAGCATTTCCAAAACAATTCCTAAAATCTGGCTCCTCGTCATCCTGGTCCCATTTGCTCTCGCAATTCCACAGCCTCAAGACTCCAACGACGTCGCTCAAGGCGACCACCACCACCACTACAGCGCAGACCACACGCACACTCATACAGGAACATGGGAACGTCCCACACACACTCGCACTTGGACATACCACAGTCACACCGGCAGCTTCGAACAACATACCCGTACCCGAGAGCACCACGAGCCCAAACCTACTTACTGGATGGACTGCTGGTGATGGGTACTGCATAGGCGGAAAGTTGGGTGATGAGTAGCACTAGGGTTAGCATTGAGATGGTGTGTTGGGGCTTAGAGCCTGGGCATTGGAGGCATTTCGATAGAATGCTGTATTCGCAGCTTCCTGTGTTCAGAATGTCCGACTCAGTCTGAGACAGAAATCTGAAAAGCACCTAGCGTGTCTCAATTCTGCTTTGCGGTAGTACTCTGCCGCCACATACTCCGTACTCATGTAGAGACCCACGCACCGAGTAGGTAGCTAGACCCTTTAAGATGCTTCTGAGATATTAATTGCCCCAACATTCATCTTTACTCGGCGGCGAGGCCCCAAAGCCATTATAGCGCCACAAAGAAGGCTTAGAGAAGAACGAGTATATGGCAGCAACAAGGGTACCAAAAAAATCTCAACAATTTTGTCCTACAAGTTTTTCTCTAAAAGCCCTTTGATGCGAAGTTATACACGTGTGGAATACTGCTGGTTAGTGCTGAGGCGGGCGGGAATCTATTACAACACCGACGGTAATTGAGACGGAAATTGCTGCGCATTCTTGTTCATGCGTGCTATCGGAAAAACAACACCACACGTTCAAAACTACTTTTTGAAAAACAGCTACCAAGACGCGCATATTCTGTGTGCAGGTGAGAAGGCACCCGATTCGAGATGGTCTATGCGCTGTTTTAGGCAGTGTTCTCACTTGTTATTTTTGGTGCCTGAAATATATAACCGGACTAACGGTATTGACCGGTAATTTTCAAAACGATTTAATGGTTGCGTCCGAGGGTTGCCTGATGGCTGCCTAGAGTACTACCTAAAGTGCTACTAATTTGGAAGTTCCTTGGTTTCAGACCAACCCTAAATTACGTGGGGGCAGTGCAGGGGCGCAGTGTACGGGATCTACTCTCTAGGCTCCGCCGGTTGCTGCTTAAACTCAGCCGCTCACCAAAGACCTATAACTAACTTTGCTCACCTTCTCGTTGCTCCTGAGCTCAACTCTAACTCAAAATTCACCACTAACCTACATGCCGTTTATAGCGGTGGGAAAGGAATAACGGGCGAAGGTGAAACGTGCCTGAGCGTGCCTGAGCTGAGCTGAGCCCCCGCGGGGCAGTGCAGGGGCGCAGCACGCTAGAGCCTGAACGGGCTGCCTTGGGCCCGGCTTTAGTTGCCTACGTTGGGGCCCTGCAGCTGCCAGACATCCCGGTGCTATTTAAACTCCTTGAATGCTGCTGCCTAGATTCCTTGCTGTCTCTTGCTCATGGCATGATGGCGCCATCAGGCGCCTTAATATGGCCCGACCAACATCATGTTAAATACCAAACTATTAGTGAGGTTTGCGACAGTCAAGGTAAGCCCCCATGGTAGATATATAACCAGCGATTAGGATTTTTTCTGGCATGCTTCAGGGAAACCTATCGTGGTTGAGGATAAATCATCTGCCGCTTTCTCAAGGTATTTACCGCTTACTGTTTTCCTACTTCCTCCTTTATCTTTCTTCTACCTCTCCCTACCGTCCCCTCGCTCCTTCGTGTATTATAAGGGTCTGCGCACCCCTCCCTGCTACCTAGCTGGCTTCTACCAACCATCGCCGATCACTATACTTTAATCTTTGTATGAGGTATTTCGCTTATGGGCTTTCCCTTTAGGATTATATCTTTATATCTTTTAACCTCGCCCTTTTTTAACCTGCCTACTATCGTCTACGGCTGGAGCTAGCGATATAGGCGAATCCTTTTATTCGTTACCTCGTACCTTGTTACCTGCGCTGTAGCTTAGCTCTAATGGAGATGATTCCTTTTTCGACTATATTGAAACGCCTTGTGGCTTGACTCTGCCGTTCTACTAGCTACTATTTTACTACCGCTTAGCTAATCTGTAACTCTACGACGATATTAGTGGGGAACTTTAGCTTGCGGCGAGTATACTAGGGTAAAGTAACTATCTGACCGGAAGGTAGCTGCTATAAGATAAATGAAAGAAATACCTCCCCATATATCTACCTAACCGCGTGGATAGGGATCACCGTTTAGCTGCGATCTGGTGACCTAGTACGAGGGGGCTGAGTATAAACCTGAGCAGCGGTAGTAAGCCAAAACTAAGGAATGGAATTAAAGGAGGGTATAATCGCCTTGATCGATAGTGTTTATTACGTGTCTGCCTGGCTGCGCCGACCAGGATACCGTAAATCGCCTCGTTCTGGTGACGTGGCCTTGAGACGGTGATCTCGTTTTTCGTTGTGGATCGGAGAGGATGTAGTGCCTTTGATCCGTTGTAGAAGTCCTAGCGTATAGATCTAGGCAGCAGCAGCTAACGTGGCTCGATAGATAGATCTGTCCGAGGGGGGCAGTAAAGACTTGGCCGGTATGGATGTGGATTAAATACGAGGCACCAAGGGCCGAGAGACTACGCTAGCGCGTACCGCAGCGTGTGAGGTAGATAGATCGAGCGGCGGTGGCTAGAGACCGGCGATTAAGGCTGTTGGAGAGGAGTAGGCAGTAGGTACGGGAATAAGGGAGACGCTACTAGGGTGTGCTCTTCAGCTCAGAGAGTATAAGGTACTGTAACGCCGTAGTGGGCATAACTTAGAAGCGTATATAATCCTCGTCTCGCCCCATTCTAAGCTTCTTGGGTTTCCAACTTTAGACTCTACGCCCAGCTCTTTCATCTGCATTTGAGATATAATAATATAATCGACTTTAATTTTATTTAATTCTACTAAGCCCCCACTAAAGCTGGTAAAAGACCGTCGATGGTATCGATTAGTGATATTCCTGTTATTTATGGAGAGGGATATACTCCTACGGTTACTAGACCTAGCGGCGGATAGGGTGGACGACTCGATAACTACGACCTAATCGAAATCCTTAACTTAACTGGCACGTCGTCGAAGGATCCTTTCAATTTATCCTATAAGTAGGTACTAGATCGTAAACTATACGCTGGAGGTAATATTCGCTTTCTTTAGTTTTAGTGGGCCTTAAATAATAGCTTTAACTCCCTTAAACGGACTCGATCTTAATAGCGGTCGCGGTAGAGGTATAAACGGTAGAGAGGAACACGAAAGCTTTTTATCCTTAAAGGAACTACTACTCGGTAGCGGAGGAGCTTAAGAGTCGTAATAATTAGGCTTAAGACTAAGTAGGGATAAGGGTATGTATATTAACTATAGTAGCAGCGTCCACTTTAGAAGCGACGACTCGACTTTTAAATAAAGCGAGAGGTATTACTCCCTCAGTACTTTATCGATTTTTATAGTAGGCTTAGAAGTTAGGTACGACCCTTGGAACCCCTACTCGCAGATATTAATACTAATAGATAGCGTCTATCTAGATATTTTATCCTCCGTAAAAAGATAGAAGATCCTACCTTTAATCTTCCTCTTTCACTCCCTACTACTCTTCTCTCGTCGATATACGATATATAAATCTACTTTAAAAATATCGAGCCTCATCACTCCGATAGGGGAAAAGAGAAAGGGGATAAAGGAGCGAGTTATAGTATAAATAATATTATCCTATACTCTCTCCGATCGCTTATTACGATGTGGAGCCTAATACACTTTACGAACGCCGAGCCTAGGATAAGTATAGGCGCCACCGACATTCGAGATTCCTCTAAGCGCACAGTAGACACTATAGGTTTAAATAACGGTAGGGAAAGTATATATAGGTTAGAGAAGGCCCGGTGTATAAGTTAGTGCGCAGGTCCCAGTCGCTTTAGACGCGTCTAATAACTCTAGAAAGACCCGATCGTAATCGACGATATAGATACCGACGATGATATGAACGAGGTCGAGTTTGTACGGAGCCTATCACGACCTAAGCCTATCTTCAAAGGGCCTCCCTCTCTGCGAGACTTCCAGTAACTCGAGAATACGAGAAACTTAAGTCGATCCATTAAAGTAGGTGATAGTTAAGGTATACCCCTAGTATCTTTCTGACCAGTACCCGGGATTCTTTCTAATATACTTTAGGTGATCCTCCCGTAGTGGAGGATAAAGAAGAATAGACTGGCGAAACTAGTAGTTCTACTAGGGTTACGAGTATAGAGTTAGAGATTAGTACTATACACGCCCAAAGCTCCCACCCGAGGGAACAGCCAAAGACACACGATTACTTAAGTCCTCCTACGACCACCGAACCTACTACCTCTCCTAATATTGTACTTTCCCGTAACCCAGTTAAGCAAGCTATCCGTGGAGATGATCGCGGAATAACAGCGATCGTCCATTCCCCTTACGTTATTACCGTCACCCTACCTCTTCCCGAGCAGCCTCAGAACCAAGGAGATTCAGTATTAAATAAAGAGGAATGGGAGATCGTAAGGATTATTAATAAGAGATGGACGGAAAGGGGCTACGAATACGAGGTATACTAGGAGAAAACATGGCTACTCGAAAGCGAGTTAGGAAATGCGCAGGAGTTGCTGCGGGATTTTAAGGTACGAGGCGGAGCTTAGCGTGGACGTAAACGTGGCAGACCAGCTGGCGCAAACAAGGGTCGGTGATCGTTGACTACTTTATTCGCAGTGGAGGCACATAAATTTCTTGATTTTATCTAAGGTGAGAAGTTCCCAAATGTCTCTTCTATTAGTGCGACTCTTAATACTCCAAAAGCTATACAAAAGCTCTAGTAAAAGACCTGTCCTAAATTTCTGCAAATCTCGCTGACAAGATTCTGGACTTCCTCTCCGTGGTAGGGGTGAGAAGTAAATCGAAGAATCATCATTCGGCAATAATCATTGTAAGATTCACCTTGTCCCCCCGATATCTTAAACCAGGCTTACATTCCCTTCAGCAAACTGGTTCTGTCGAAGTACACTGGACGACACACCATCCCCGTGGTCTCTCTGATAAGGACATATTCATGGCGAGATACTGCGACGAGCAAGCGCGATATGAGGCTGACAGAAAACGACCGATGGAAAAGGTTGCATCATGTTGTTACCACGAAATGCAAATAGCTCGTTCTAAGCAGCGACGAAGTTACGAATGACACGCTACATCATCGCAGAGGGCAACGGATGGTGAAGGCAAGCAATTACTATCGAAACGGATCACCTGACTCCTACTACTGCCACAAGCTATCATCTATCTCTCATCAAAAGATTTTTGAAGGCGTCCTTACGTGCCATCTTTGCAGAATGTCCTACTATCCAGATATCGTTGATGTCTAATCCAAGCAGGGAGGGAGCATCGGAGCAGACAAGTTCGCAATACTCCCAGTGCACCCACGATGCTTTTTCTCTCCGTCACAGCGCTTGGATGTCCCAACCATCAGGGCTTCCATCGTTCTGCCTAGCGCCGACGGCCTTGAAGTTTCCTCGATTCGTCATCAGCGACACCGTTTGGGGAGATCCTTATAGACCCATGATTGTCAGTTGGCAATACTGGTCATCCGGCAATTTCCTGATCTCTTTTGCAAAACAGTCAAAGTCAAGCGTCGCTACGCCATTGACCTGAGTGACAAAGTGGTGAAGACGGAGATCGTACATCTGGGCTGGAGTACCTTCACCAATGCCGGTCACAAAGATCTGACTGTAGCTTTCGGGCCATGAGGGGGATCGGGGAGTAAGGCGGCTCAAATTGAGCTCCGGCGAACCAGACTACTCTGTCGGTCTGCCGGCTAGATGTTGGGACAGTCAGGGCATCCACATCGACCTCGGCTTGGCCTCGGATGACCGACAGCCTTAAAGTCGTGTGTGTGAACATATCACGCAAGTCTGACATCTTGGAGACTAGATTTCCCCCATACTTCACGATAACATCACCCGCTTTCAGGCCGTTCTTGTGGTCGCAAGACACCTTCGCAACTCGGATCAAATTTCGTTGTGGGAAAGCCATTACTGTTTCTTTGGGGTGTATCAGTAAAAGCACTGCAGGCTTTAGGGGGAGAGGTATACCTTTGGGCACGCCGAAAGCTTGTGCATCGTTTTTATGAACTACTCCAAGTTGGACGTCCAGCATCCTGCATTCTGGCGGGAGGATCCCGTTCCGGAGCGTCTTGAATGCTGGCATCAACAACGAGAGTGGAACTCCTACACATTCCACGCCCACGGTGAACGGCAGGTACACTCCCTGCAAATCTCCGTCCTCGTCAAGAAGCACGCCAAAACCCCAGTACGTTTTTTTGAAGTGTAACACATCCATGTTGATCGGATAGTAAAAGAATTCGCACATATAAGGGCAAATCAGCGGCCCAATACTGATCACCGTCGACTCCATTAGGCAGGTGTCTCCGTTTATGATCGGTCCATATATAGTGATCTTGTCCTGAGTCTTGGGCACCCTAGTGCTGAATGTCACACTCCCTATAGAACTCTCGACAAGCGAAGGGTCGTATTGGATCACAGCGAAACCTAACGCGTGAACGTATAATCTCTTAGCAGGAACTTCGATCGAGTCCGCAAAAAGAACCTTCAAATTACACATAGGCGAAGCCATGACGCTTCGGCAAGTCATCACGAAGCCCGCGGCGGGGTTAATCACGACCCCCCCAAACCTTTCGTACTCGACGAATGTGCCGTTGGTCGTGTGCGGTATCCAGACGTGTACCTCCACTATGTTTGGCTTGATCTTCCTCTCAGCAGAATAGCACTCAGCGGACAGCGGTGTAAGTATTGAATGACTGACTGGGGGAGCGGCAATTGGCGCAGGTCCAAGGTCCTCGGTACTCCAAGCGAGGTTCACGTCATAAGTTCGAATAACCATGTGTTCACGAGACCATTGACGGTCAATGACGATGGTGCTAAAACGTGAAGCGGGCTCGTCGAGGTATCGATATTCGATAGCAACTCTTGCTTGGTCTAATCACGTAAGCGCGGCGCTTCTCGCACGGGAACGACCGCTACTCACTAGGGATCACTCGAGTAGCTTCGATGAAAGCATCAAGATCGAGTGTCGGTTGGTTATTCAGAGAATAAATCAACTTGTTTCTAGAGCCGCCCAGTCTAAAGGAACCTTCGACGTTAGAGAGAAGGACGCCTTTGATTGGAACGTAGAAAGCAAAAGCGGTATGATAGCAGAGGTCTTCCAAAACGGAGCCGGCGAACTCAAGCAGCCGATATGGCATGAGCTTCCAAAGATCCTGGACCTTAAGCTCAAATTCGAGCTCAGTTCCATATCGGTGGACTTGGACTTTGAGCGTATTCCCGACTGCACCGTCCATCAATCGTTCGAAGTGAGCTGGCGCTTTGACGATTTCATCATTGACAGTACGAAGCATGTCACCCTCTTCTATAAGAGTGTCAGACGGGCCGTCTGGCAGGATCTCCTTGGCTACCAGTAAGCCGGAGCCATCGGGACTATATTTTCCGATATCTTCATAGCTCAAACCTCGTGCATGACAGTCCACCGGTTTTTCCACCATCCAAGTGCTTTGAATAGTACCCCTTGGTATGGATTGTTTCTCACGAAGATTTCGTAAAATACGTAGGGGTAAATCAAGGGGATAGTATAGGTCTGTCGACCCTCGATCAAAACCGCCTGACACTATTCCCACGGCAGAACCGTTCTCTATGATCACTGGACTGCCTGAACTCCCTCCACTTGTATCCGCCGATGCTTAGATGTAGTAAGACACTAGAGGGGCGTTAACCGTGAGGTGTATATCTCTGGGGGAGATTACCTACAAGAGTCCCAGGGTGGCGGATCGCTATCCACCCTGCTAATAACCCCTGTAAGGATGCTCATATCCTGTACCATATCGTTACCAAGGACGCGAATTTCCTGGCCCACCTTGGCTAGGTCAGGCCTGAGCTGGATTGCTTTGAGAGGAAGGTCACCCAGAGCTTTAACGTCGAATTTGCAATAGGCAAAGTCATGAATTGGTTCGACGTGAAACAGCTCGATGGGGCATTCACGAGCGCGCGCCTTAGAAAGGGGAGCACCCGACCGAAAAACTGCTCGAGCCTGCATGGGTCCCTCGCTCACCACATGACGACTCGTCATAATGATACCGAGATCTGTGTCCACGATGAAACCGGTAGCTTGACGGTACCCCTTTGACGCATTGTTGAAAGAAAAGGGAGCAGCTATATGGATGGTAACGACTGCTTGCATGGCTTGATTCATTGAAACTTGCCAAACATCATCGCGATTTTGAGAGGTACTGGCCATGCTGACGCTTGTCTTGGTTGATTTGTCTGATGTGACAGGTCGGATAGTGTGCGGTCCTAGAATGAGGATTTACAGCAACAAAACGAGGTCGGTCGGCACGGGCTTTTAAACCGAGAGGTTGACCTCACCGCTCGCTGTTCCACAGCTTCTTTAGCTCGAAACAAGGGCCAATCTCGAGACAGGGTTTCCCCCGAAAATAGGGCGTTCGGGCTTTGGATTTTCGCCATATGCTGATCGTTCTCGTACGCAATGAGATAAGCCAAGGTGAACATTGCAGCTTCACTAAACCTGAGCAGTCATTCAGCTTCCATGGGCCCACGTTAGTTGTGACCCCTTCGGAAGCGGCGTGATCAGGCATACGTATCAGCAGTCTCGACGTCCGCTAATTGAACAGGTGGGTCTTTATTTCTACGCTAAGACGCCATGTTCATGTAAGGCGGAAGCATTACTGTGGAGAACACGAGCTCTGACCCTTTACCGGCCAACGGTAGTCACCAGCTTCTACACGGACATAGGTGCATCGACTGCATCAGTGTACTAAGCATCGGCATGGTTGTCGCGCCAGCTTTCAGCCCGCGGAGTGCAACTGCGCGTGTTGAAAATATAACAACTAATGACGATATTACAGCACTTCTTGCCGATCACCTGCAGCCTCCTAAAATACACAACGGGAACAGTCTAGTTTCAACGATATTCCAAAGGTGTACTCATCCAGGACACAACGCTCCATAGCTTTCCATTCCAACGAGACCGTTACACCACCTTGGTTTACGCATGCGGGCCGAGAAGCGGTCGAATAGAGACGATTTGGTTGTAGACTGCACTAGCACAGCTTCCTTCCAGTTGGGTGAGATCGTAGGGTAGTCCTGTCTGAAGTCAGGAGCTAGAAAGGGAAGGCCGGGTCGCTTCTTCATCTCCGCTTGGTAAACAGCAAAGTTTCCCGTGGAATTGAAGAGACTCGAGTAAGCAGAGTCGAGCTCAGCCCCCTGTTGGCCGCATACAAGGGCAGCCAGACAGTACCAGTTACGGCAAGCATATAATCCCTTGAACAAAATCAGTACAGGCCACCGACTGATTATAAGTATCCTACCATCGCAATCTCGTCCAGGCGGTATTTGAGGCGGGGGTAGGCTTTGCCACAGTCTGAAATCGTATCACAAAAGAATATACCAATCTGGTTTAAGCGTTGCATTTGTGGTCCTGTTTCAAGGATTTGGGGATTTAGAGGGTTGAAGTTTAAGATATCGGAGGCTGTTATTTCCGATGCGTACTGCCTCATCCATCTCCTCTCTAATAGCAGCGTAGTCGTTGTCGACCGTAATTGGTTCGAAGTTGGCCTGGAGGGACTCGTCTACACCTAGCTTTCAGCCAGCTCTACTAACCAGACATCCACTATGCAGCAATTATATCGTGGGGCTAACACAGGATTCTAACATTCACTATTCATCTTTGCTGCTGAGAGCTTCAAGGTCGGAGCGTGCAGATCGCTCTTTGAATGAGGTTATCCCATTACACTGATCTAATAAAAGCGCAGAAAAGAGGCTCGATGGATGCGGAATTTTATAGTCACGTGCAATAAAAGATCCGCTAAAAGCCCGCCACAACCATTATACGCCCCACCGTGGCTTAAAGCTCACGCGAAATTTCCCCGCCTCCTTGTGCGCACGTCATCAAATACCACTTTTGGCCCTCATTGCGATACTATAATCAGCGACGCAAACGCCTCCTAGTCGTGGGACTCCAAGGTGTGATCTCCAAAATACTGTCTGTGGGCATGACTAACATACTTTCGCACTTAGGGTCCACAGCCCACTATGTCTTCTCATCCAGAGGTCATCCGTGTGTGCAGCAGCATCGACATTGATTCCGATTTGATAAACGCTGCGAAGAGTGAATGCGATAGTCTGGTTCTCAATACCACGGCTTCATTCAAGGCCTTTCCGCCGGGAGAAATTTGCGGCAAGATATTGGACGCTGTGAAGAAGAAGCAGGTACATTTTGTGTTGAAGAGAAACGATTGTTAAATACAGGCGAAGCTTACGCAATAACAGATTTCACGGAAAGTACGTGGGCGTAGTGTCCACGTGACTCTTCCCGGTGCCAATACCTCGCCTTTGCAGGCTCCTTGTATCGCCATCCCGATCAAAACGAAAGGCTTGCCTACCAGCCTGATAAAGCGCGAGCGGAATGTGAGCGGGCAGATTGTGGACGGGCAGAGTGTTGCTGTGGACTGGAAAGCTGCAAAGGCTTGGGAAATACTTCAAGATGTTAAACCAGCGGCGGTACATGAAGTGGGCGGCACATTGTTGCTATTGTATCTGGAGAGTTGAAATTGCTCAATAGTCAGGGTGGGCCGAAATGTATTATCAAATCATAGTACGAGTCTCGATCACTGGGAAGCAATCCACGTTGGTAAAGATGGATAGGAGTTGCCGGTGTCTGCCGTAGGCCCATCTGCAGACCTATCTGCAGGCCCAGGCCCAGGCTCAGAATCCATAAGGGGAGCATCACCTTCGGGAAAGTAATAGGCGTTGTTGTTAATGTCTGCTGCACCTTCGGGAAAGTAATTGGCGTAGTTGTCAAAGTCCGCTGCACCTTCGGGAAAGTAATTGGCGTAGTTGTCAATGTCTGCTGCAGGCCCAGGCCCAGGCTCAAAATCCATGAGGGGAGCTCCAGTGTGCCCAGAACCAGAGCCCAGATTATAGAGTCCAAACGCAGATACATGGGTAGATTGTGAATTTCTTTCTCCTTCCCGCTGGGTTGGTAGAACTCCCAACTGACTACTATACTGCAGGCCTTGACTCAAAATGGATCCATGAGCTCCTTGCATGGGGTTGCTTTGCGAAGAGGACGCTGGATCGAGATTCCTGAAGCTCTGGTGAGCGGTGTCGCCTATCGCCATCTCACTTCTGCTGTTTGTTGTTGTGCCATCACATCCACCAGAGCTGACCTTATAACCGAAGGGGTGTGGAGGATTTGTAGGTATGAGGAGGTGCTGCAAGGAGGGGATGCGTGATGCTGAAGATTGCGGATTCTGTTCATATTGATGCGATTGGATCTGTTGGAGAGGTGAGGTCGTTGCGGTATTAGAAGTTCGTGTAGGTATCGTTTGATTGTCTGTGGAGTGATCAGTCCAGCTCTCAAGGATCGGGTTAGAAGTAGGCGAGCCCACTTACATATGCCCGGGCTATTCAAGTCTTCCGCTCTGGCTCCAGTAGCAAAGAGAACCTTATTCGTATTCGGGTTTTTTGAGTTCGGGTTAGAGACTGGTCTTCGTGATGAGTTCTTGGTATGAGATCCATGGACGGCAAAACTCACCATGCGGCCGGCCTGGCTTAATGCGTTTATGCTGACTCGATGAGCCAGACAGACAACGTCGTTTGATTTCCGGTGTAAGGGTAGATTGTCTAGTGACCTTGCTGTACCATGCTGCAGCAATATTAGTCGTGCAAACGCCAGCCACAGCCACAGCCACTTACCATCGTACTCGCTCTGGCATTGACGTAACCAGTCCGCCTTCTGCCCAGCCAGCTCCTTCACTGAGCCTTGCTTTTCGATTGCATCCTTCAAGTCATTAAGCTCCTCATACTTCAATGCTCGGAGACTGCTAAATCGGAATATCAAGATCGCTGAAATCCCTATTCCACCCACCAACATTTCGCAAACGAGAAGCTTGATTCCGTGTTCAATCCCATCTCTAGCTGCTCCTAAGTTCTGGAAGCGACGCGTATTGGCTTCCAGAAACTCTTTAATGTGTCCGAATTTACGAATTGACTGCACTGATGGGTTGGTCGCTCGCTCTTTGGTACTAGATATTCCATAAGCGTTGATTTCCCAATCATCGAATTCTATGGCCAGAGAGCGCTGGCTTAGCCCTCTGCGAAATTTATGGTTTGCCGTTGTTTTCGAGGTCACCCCAGCGATTTGAATGTCAACGATACGAGGATCCTCGCCCATCCATTCCGGCTTAGACGTGAAAAATTCACAGCGTTCTTGCGATAAGCAAGTCTTGATACGCTCCAAAGCGTTGCTTAATCCTCGCATAAACTTCTCGATCGAACTTGGAGGAGGCTGGGGGGAAGGAGGCTGAGGGGAAGCATGCTGGTCTCGAAGGAGGGCCGATGGATCCTCACGGTTGAGAGATAATGGAACCGAACCATTGGGACTCAGATGGTTTGGGGAAGAGTGATGGGAGACAGAAGAGGGTGTCGCGCTGCGGTCGTCTGTTGTAGGACATGGCGTATGACGACCAGTCGCTGCAACGATGGCTGTGCTATGACCCTCAATTCGTGATTGAAGCTTTTGCACAGCTGCCAGATGAGGTCTGAGTAGTTCCCCAGGAGCGTTGCAAAGCACATTGAGAGCTTCCAGCACGCGGGAGGATTCGCCAGTAGACATTGGGAAAAGTATGAAAGACTTCAAGAACATTAGACGGAGCCGAGGACTTGTCAGAACTAATACCGGCGCTAATTTAGGGAGGATCCTCCCATTGATCCTTGTCGCAGAAATCACTCTCTGGTTGGTCCGTTCTTACCTCACTGAGGTAAGAATTTTACCAATCAGAAAATCTACCCGGTTTTTAGTACTCCTTCGAGACTCCTTTTCGGCTCTTTGGACAGCCAACGTAATTGCAGGGACTATAACGGGATCATATGTAATCTGCCAACACCGACGAGATCTACGCACTCTTGTCCATTTCTATACAGTCCCGGCAATCACTCAATTCGCCAGCTCGTAGTTCACTATCGAGAAACGAAAAAGGTCGTAATTAACGACAAAGGAAGCCAGGTTAATACCGAGAAGACGCCAACCGAGAAGATCAGCGTCGTTCCATTCATGATTGTGTTGGTATTTGACTGGTTTGGGCTTACGAACAACAGGAAAGGGAGAGCCCACTACTATCATGTTTATACACAGCTCTTATATAGAACCTATAAATCTCGCAGCCTCGTCGTAGATAATTTCCTGTATATTGCCTTGTTTGCCTTCTTCGCCCCGTTTATTAGGCACCGCTTTGTCGCCTGCAGTCTCACCAGCACTCTTCCAACCCCTATTATCCTTTATCATGGAAAGAGTCCCACCGACAGCTTACCTAAGCGTTCTCATTTATGTCCTCGTCGCTGATCATGCAGCATTTTCTCTCCTACATTGGCAGCGTATCCGCTTGGGTTTGAAGGAGTTATTCTGTCAACCACAGACATGGATCACGATATCGAAATACGCATTGGACTCCGCTCTGGTCATCCTCATGGTACTAGACACCTCAAAGGGAATTGACGACAGTAAGCAAAGGCTTGCTCGAATACCACGTATATCATAGCGACTGATTGATCCGTCTAGGAGAACGGTTCTGGCTTACTGTCGATCTACTTCTTCGCTTCTCTATCACATATGTAATATTCTCAGAGGTAAATTTTCTATCACAAAAATGTATCGATGCAAATATTTATATTCTACTGTAGCTTTTATTCACGTGGAGGTTTTTCACCCTCCTGCAGAAATCTTATTTGGGATAGTAGTGGCGTAAGCTTGGTCCCGTTGCTATCTTCATCCTTACGCTCTTGAAGTTTCTGCCTTTTATCAGGTATAGTTATGCCGGCACCGTCGAACCCATATATACTGATTCGAACTGCAGCTTGCATAAAGACACATTTCATTTCTAGACTATATTCGGTGCAAGCCTTCTGGAGTATTTGTTCTTCAGTTCGATTTACTAGTAGGTTGTTTACAATGATTATCAGAAACGGACATCTATTCTCCTTACAATTCCCGTACTTTGTTCTGTAGTTGTCCTTACGGCATCGGTATCTCTATCTAGGTGGAAGTTGCAGTCGATTCGACATATACTTCTTACAGTAAGAAAAGAGTCTCAAGATCGAAGATAGTACTAACGAGAATTACAGAGCCTTGTACTGCTCATCAGTATCCAGTTTTCGCTACGTAGCGTTTACGCTGAGCGCATCATGATCGTCCGAGCTCGGGTTGAGGATCGTCAAATGGTACCGGACGAAGCATCAAACGAATCAGTTCAGATCCTCAATGATGATATCGACTATAGAAAACCATCTACGTCAACATCAAGGAAACCAACGAGCCGCGATACAGGTAATTCCATGGAGCTTTACGCGTCGAGCGTATCAGAGATTTACGGGGCAAAGGTTCAAGGAACGCCAGGAGAAGGGAAGATGAGCCATACCTGGTGTCTGCACGAGGGCAAGGGTAAAATATCCAGTGAGTCTTCATGCGTTGCAGATCGCGAGTACCCTTACTACTTTTCACTCTTGCCAATCTTAACCACGTCTTGGAGTTTCCGTTCTGACACTGTGTTGCAGCTGACATCGCCCCTGGAAAATCCTTCAGTTCCAGCGATCCTCATCCATCCCCATCCCCATGCACCTCACCACCTACGGGCTGGCACCCCGAGATGACCGATATCACCCCGGACTTGATTTCCAAAGGAGAAGAGCCTACATCAACACACATGGTTGGCAATAAGGACAACACAGGAGCGCTGGCGGAGGTTGAGTATGAATCACGGAACAGCGAGGGGAGCGACCAGAGGTCGGGAAATATCAGCCAGGTTGATTCCACAACACATGATCTGGAATTGCAGAGTGGTCTTTGCAATACCGCGCTCAACGAACTACCCAGTTTGGATCTTCCGCCGACGCAGAAAACAAAGATCTTGATCGTTATCAATTTACAGAACTCTTTCGTCGTCCAGGATCGTCACTACCTGACCAACAATCGGGATTTCATTCCCCGTCTGAAGGAGGCGATCCTATACTTCCGCAAAGGTGGAGGTATCGTCTGCTGGGTATGTACAGATCCAGACCAGGAGTCGAGGTTACACAAAGCGGGCGTTAACGGGGCCGAAATGTGTGGCGAGCTCCTCGATGTGGTGGACAAGGAAAAGGACTTAATCGTGACCAAACATCACCACTCTGCTTTCGACCAGACATCATTAATAATGGCTTTGCGGATGCATCTGACCACTGAAATCTACCTGTGCGGCCTTTCAACCAATGTGGATATTTACACCACAGCAGCAGACGCAGTACAGCACGGACTGCATGTGACTGTAATTGAAGACTGCCTTGGGTTTCGAAGCGTGAAAAAGCACATAGAAGCTATGCGTCGGATGGCAGATTATATGGGTGTGGATGTGGTTGAAAGTGAAGGGGTCATCATAGAATCTGGAGGCCGACTCGTGCCAGACGTGGAACCCTTTGGAGATGGACAAGGGAGAGGATGAGCCACGAGTAGGCTGAAGATGCAGCTACAGATAGGGTGTTCTCATTCTTGCAGTATGGATTTGTAATACTACCAGAATGGTACTGCAAGCAAACCGTGTCACTATCGCCGCAAGTTGAACGCAAGGGTTGATTAGAAGCAGGGCAAAGGGCATGAGAAAACAACTGAAGGTGGTGTACGCGTTCCATGTAGGCAATCTTCTTTCATTGATAATTGGCTCGAAGGAGCTGCCTCAAGGCATGACTGATAGATGGAAGTCGGGAGCTTCAAAATAGTCTAGCCTTCGCCCTGAACTACGAAGCTCTTGACTTTCGCCCAGTCCGCCATCGCCATGAGCTCGCACTTGAATTTCAGTCCTCACATCTCCGTGACTTCAATGAAAGTCCAGTCATCTTTGATCCTTTCCAACTCCGTTAAGGTATATCCAAGCAGGTCAATTCCAGAAGGTGCCTTTTTACCTTCCTACACCGAACCATATCCTGTGCTTCATGCTACACTGCAATACCCTTTCCGCGGTATAGATCATGTCCCAATGGATTATTTCCAACCGATTTACTCAGACTGAGATTTTGGCTTGACTTTCCATCGGCATGGCATTGTGTCGGCTTTACAGATTGGAAAGTCCTTTATGAGCCAGATGTAAGATTACCGAGAACACCCGGACAGTTGTGAAATACTAAGACTAATTCTTTCCATTTGCAGAACCTATTGCATACACCGCGCAAGCATGTCAGCGAAAGGATCGGAGGGAATCACCAAGAGCTACAGTGCGACAATGTCAGTGAAGCTACAACAGAGATGCTGGAAGAGGAAGAAGATGGGGGTCAAGAGGAAGAAGATCTTGCTGAAGGCGCGAAGGAGGGATCCTAGAATTATTTTTGCACTGCATATACAGGGTACATGTAAATGTATTGTGGCACAAAGTACTGGCCTTTTGTAATCGGGATAGCAGAGGTTCGGCAGCGCTGGAAAGTGGTAATGAAAAGGAGTTCTGCAGATCGGAATAGTCCGCCGCTTTCGAGTCTATGGGTTGCTAACGCGGCTGGAATTTTATTCATCGGTGCTGTTTGCAGTAATAACACCAATGACCCTCATGGCCTCTCTAGCGAGTGACAGCTCTACAATTTTTGGCGATCTTCGACCAGGCCTCAAAGTTCCGAGCTGGACCCTACAAAGTCTTGCATCTTGCAGTCCTAATTGCAACAGGTCCGGCCTCTAAGTCACCGTGCATCGACTCTTTGCAAAGACCAACGTCCAGCAAGAGATCTGCAATTGAAGTCGATCCTCACACAGAAATTAAGATGCCTACAAGCAGCGAGTTAGACCTTTCGAGGAAAACATCCAGTTCTCATCTACTGGCGTCTTCTCCCCAGCAGTAAGTACCTTTCTCAGTTAGGGAGTCCGTGGAAGGAGGAAAACTTACTTGGGGTCAGCACGCAGCAAAGCCAACCGAGCAATCTGTCTGCGCAGCAAAGATTATCCCTTGCACGGAGACGCATGTTCCATGAGGTGACAGTCGCAAAATTTGAGAGCTAATTTCAATTTCCATTGTGGGAAAGTGAGAAAGAACATTTGGCTCACCTTCTTCAATTAAAGGTCGAGAGGCATCTGCGGAATGAGGAGGCAGTGCAGGACTGTACCTCATCTGGGCAGCGAGCCAAAGTTTCAGGAAGACTTAGTCAGAATCACCCTCCAAATGGGAGAAAGTTGCGAGCCGAGCTGTATTCGGAAGCCGCAAAGCAAGCTGAGGGGAATACTAGAGAACATGGGAGAGTAGGAGTTGAAGAGAAGGAAGGCAGCGAAGAAGAGGACATTGAAGAAAAAGAAACGGAAAAGGCGTTACAGTGGCTAAAAGCGGAATGGGCATCCCTTCTCGAGAGTCTAAGACAGAGAGACTCAGAAATTGGCTCGGATGAAGATTACTAGGTGGCAATGAGATGATCGCACTCAATACCAGCCGCTTGTTCGAGGGAATAAAAAGGCCGCTGAATGGGTAAAATAAATGTTGATGGACTTGGTGAACTTGATAATGTCTTCCATCGAGGTGCGCACTTGAAACGGCGAATGGAATTCTGGGATGTGCTCAGGACAATGGTTGTTTGATAGGCGATGCTCTCCAATCCAATTCAGCATCGCGCTCCATCATTTCTATCGACCATGTCCCTGAAGTTTTATAGCGCTGAGATTTGCCCGTACCCCAAAGCTTTGCCATTGTTGGTCCACCTCTCAATCCACTTTTGTATGAGATCCGGAGCCGGTTGAAGGTGTGTCAAATGGTCTGATGCAGGCTGGATGATAGATGTCCCGGAATCGCATGCGGTCGTTGTTAAAATACTTGAGGCTTGAAGTCTTTATTAGAGGAATATCACAAGATCTCGAGAGGATGATATTCACCGGCAGAGACTCCGTCTTTAGACCGAAGCCACCTGCGTCTTCAATTCGTAATCGGAGCTTCGGGCCAAGGCCCGATGTATATCGCATACAATTCTCCATCACGCGTTACCCAGCATTCTCCATTTTTGTTTGTATTGCTGTCCTTGGTGCTTACATTAGCCTTCCTATCTGTGCACTCTCATAGTAATTCGCAGCACTCAACAGGATCCGGTCCGGTGTATATAGTGCATAGCTCTCTAGCATGACTTACCCAGCATTCCCGATATTTGCTTGTATCGTAGTTTTCGTTGTCTTCGTTGCTACCTATCTGACTGCTCTTGAAGCGAATTGCGCATAGAGCATCGCCGATCTGCATCATGGCGGCATTCATCGCAGCACTCATTGGACGCCTCGTTTTCATTGACACCGTTCACCGACCATGATTCGTCGTTGATCCTTTGCGATTGGACTGCGTGGCCTGGTACATAGCGCAGCTTATTCTTACGATCTACATCATTCTGGCCAGCAGAGCGTATGCTGACCTAGTCCAAAGCGGCCCAAGACAAACATAAAAGGAGCAAGCTGTCCACAGCTGCATGCATAAGACTCTACACTCCATCGACCTAATCGGCAGCCTCTATCAAGCCTTTAACACTTGCAATTCAAATTCGACGATGACAACTCCACAAACGCCTCAGAGGCCTCAGAAGCCAACCTCGGTGATCACTCCTCCTTCGGACATCAACAGATGTATGCACTGCCAAGCCATGTGCTCGAAGTCGCAGTCCAACTGCGTGACCTGCACAGGCAAGGTTGGGTCCACGTGCCGTCATAAGGATTGCAACAAATATCCCGCTGTCAAGCACACTCCAGTCTAACTTCAAGGTAACAACCGTCCCACTTGGAAGCGTTTTCTTCTGCAAGCAAGCTGATTGGTTTTTAACAGCAACTTCATTCGCATCCGTGATGGAGTGTCTGAGGTGACTGGGTGAACAGAAACAATTCGGGGGCGAACGCAGAATCATGCACACATGAAGTATTGTTGGTGGCGTTGCACAAGTACACTTTATCCGTAAAGCCAGATTTCGGCTGCGCACGAGAATGCAAGGCTCTATTCAATCCTTCATAAAGATGAAAGTTCCATTATAAGCTTGTACCAAGGCGAAGGAGCTCGGCGCACCGCCCGCGTGCTTCACGCACTTACCTAGTTCGCCTTAGACAAGCGTCTCCCTAGTTGGGGTCCCTTAAGAAGTAAATTTCAAGCCCCGTGGCCCATAGAAGGGTTAACCCCCGAGTCGGCCACACCCTTGAGTCGGCCACCCTGTAGGGCTGAGTACCCGGAATTTCTTGGATTTCTTACTCCCGGGTCTAGCTCTAGGGTTCTCTTAGGGGGCAAACTGTCGAATACTATAACTTTCGAATCTTACCAGTATGAACAAAGGGCTTGGTACGAAAGACATAGGAATTAGTAAATGCTATAACTTTGCATGCGGAATCATGATATCAAAACCAACAGTTGTGGAGTTATAGCAGGGTGGCCGACTCAGGGGTGTGGCCGACTCGGGGGTTAACCCTTCTAGCAACGAAAAAGAGATTCAATAGCCGAACACTATCGCCTCATATCCTTTTCCTGACTTCCAGCAACTAGACGACAGGAATGGGGGACTCTGGATATTGGGTTACTTCTGACAGATTTTATAGCTACGACGCTTGGACGTTTACCAAAAGAGAGCTACGACCTAGTGAACGAAGTTTGAATTCGAAACAACAAATTATTAAGGCGCCGTGGACCAGGGAGCGCCTCCAGAATGAATTTGAGGTCCTCGAATTGATTGCTACAAAAACCACAATACCAGTACCAAAGGTCTTAAGGTTCGAACAGGTCTGGGGAGCCTATCAGCTAGTGATGGAACGCGTGAATGGCAAACCACTTGATCGTATCAAGGACAACAGAGCCAAGGCGCTCCTCAACGCGGAGGATTTCATCAACACCACAGTTCTCCCGCAGCTCCGGTCTCTAACATCATGCACCGCAGGTGCCTTGATTGGCGTCGTTATTCCTCCTGTCCGTATTACGACGCGTGATAAACGCGCAAGATGGCCAGCCAAGGTCGCGAATACACCACTTTTCAGCTTTTGCCATAATGATCTTGCGCAACACAACATCTTGATCAACGAGGACACTCTGCAAGTCGAGGCTATCATAGACTGGGAGCTTTCTGGCTATTACCCACCCGAGTTTGAGGCTCCACTGTGGACGAGGGCATGGAACGAGCCGGGATATCACGATATAGAGGCTGATAAGATTGAAGAGCTTATTTGCTTTCTCTCAGACACTGGCAAGCAGAAAAGAGCCCGCTGAGAATCCTGTGCTAATTTCTATCAGACGCCATGTCAATGCAGTCGAACATTTCAAGATACGAAGGGGATGGACAGACCCGAGATACTTGCTCATACCCAAACACACCCAACAATACCTCCGCTTTCTTCGCGTCCCAGTTTCCGAAGACTGTGGAAGGTGACATTTAGAGGTACGACTCTGCTACCGAGCGCGATGACCTGAATACAAAGCTAGTCATAGGCCCCTGGGTGAGTACTCGCAAAAGTGCAAATCAATGGGACCTCATACGCTTCACCATCACCATACGTGGAGTCCTCATGTATATTCGGAGAAAGTCATCAGCTACCGTGACTGGATGAGACCTGTATCCCCACTACCTCGTCTGGCTGTGCGGTGATGGGACTTGGGGCCCTTTCAATTGCCTCCGAGTGAGTTGCAACAGCGGTACGTTGGTCGCGCGCGTTGTCTGGCGATCTCGGGGGCAGGACGTCTACCAGTTTGATAATGCTTAAGTATTGTAAGCATGGATCACCGTGCGACGAGATCTGAACTTACGATAGGTTTCCTGTCTTCGGCTTGTCCTTCTGGTTTTGGCCTGGACTGCCGTCATCCTTTGCGTCTATAATCATGAGCATTTGTCCTATCCTTATCTCCACGACGACTTCCATGTGTGCGCTCGTGAACTTCTGCTCCTCGCCGCCTTCGTCCTTGTACGAACCGTCACCGCTCACGCGAAGAGTTTCCAGACTTTGGTCTTGGAGTGGATACGGTAAGCTTGCGCTGCCGTCAGTGCTGCGGACAGAGCCGAGTTCTGAAGGGACCTCACCATATCTCTGCATCCCCCGCGATCTTTTTGGGCGTCAACTCTGTCTCAATAGAGCCAAAGCGAATTACAAAGGCGTCTGCCTCCCAAAGCCGGCTTTTACTATGGCCTGTTTCCAACTCATATATGCCCTCTTGAAGTGGAATAAGATCAGAGATCTTTATATTGCAAATCTCAAGGTGTTGTGATTTTTCGAGTCCATGAATGGGAGGCACCCATCACTTATAGCTGACCAGCACGGGAGCTAGATGTTCCGTAACCATCTCAACCTAATCAAGCTAAGGGTTTAGCGCCACGAGACCCATCAGCGGAGTTACACTGGATCATTTTATTGGACACGGTTGCACCGATTGTCGATACTCTGGCCATTTCATTTGGCGATGACAACTGGCGGGAGGAGTTTCCCTTGGATCACTCTACTAGCCCGCCCTTGCCAATACGTAATGGGAGAGAAGTTTTGCGATTAATGTTACGAAGACGTTAGAGAATTTGCAAGAATTTATTTTGCGGTAATATAGCGGCTAAGACTTGCGAGAGTGCAGGATTACAGTGCGTCATCCCTGAAAGAGCATCATAGCCACAATCTATCGTTATGGGAAGGCACCGACAGGATATCTCCCCTCACAATTTCAAAGAAGCCTTGTCCGACGCGGTTTGTCATCTGTGGGAACCGCTTCTCGAAGCGTACGACGAGGGACAAGAGAGTTTCAGAATCAGGACTTCCCTTGACGAAGCGCGACATCTCTCGGGTCCAACCCTCTGGCTCTGTGTCGGATAAGGGCCTTTTACCGAACAATCCGAAAGACTTCCGCACCTGCTTCGTCTTATATTCCACTACTCTTTCATCATTGATGCTTGTTGAGCCCTCTTGAGCCTTGTTCCACTCGAGCCATTGGCTGTGATGGCAAGGATCAATGTCAGAAGCCATCTTTTCCTTCTTCTTTATCCCCCACAGCGTTCTGCTTTCGACGATATATGTCCCATCTCCTATCTCAGCAAAAATCCGAGACATTGCTGTCGGTTTGGGATGTGGGATCTGCTTGTCTGTTACTATTGCTGTCCGGAAACGTTGTTACTTACTTACTGTCGTTCAAATCCGTTACTTCTCGCCTCCCTTGGCTCGACACGTCTGGATTGTTGAACTACCGTCTTTCGTTGGGGAGTACCGAACAGTGATTTCTTAATCGGCCCAAACAGTACAAAGTCACAGTGCTAGTGGAGGCGGCGGCGGCGGCGGTGGATCCGCCGTCACAGGCGGCAGCGAATAGAAATAGGTAAATGGTAGCGTGTGGCAAGTAATACATTCGTGGTTGTAAAGCGGATGTAGTGGGCTTTGCTACTTTGTTAAAGAAAGAGAGTCAACGAGACAAAAACAGCAAGAGATCTAAGGTGCATTTAAATACTACGGCAGAGCCGCCAGCTGAGGACGTATCATTCAACGGCATTGTAACTCATGGAGAGATCCGTGCGTTTTCCGACTCTCTCCCCCAATCCTTTATCCCTACGCTAACATGCTTCGCTGCCTTCACCGCTGGCTCCACATGCTGGCACTACTGTGGAGAAGAGGAGCTCTGACTCTCTCCCGCCTAGCGCGACTCACCGGCTTTTGGCACATACATAGGTAGACTGCATTAGTGTACTAAGCATCGGTACAATTGCCGCGCCCCCTTTTAGTCTGCATGAGTGTAACTGCGCCTGGTGAATACTGCTTCATGTTCTAACAGATAATGACGGTGTTACAGCACTTCTTGCAAACAACCTACAGCCATCCTAAATTACAATGACGCGAAACCGGTTCCAGTGGTATCTACGAAGATGCACTCATACAGGATACAACGCTCCATAGCTTTCCAACCCCAAAAAGACCGTCCCATTACTTTGAGCTGCGCATGCGCGCCCCAACTGAAATAACACAGCTTCCATCCTGGAGGTTGAGGAGAGCTCAAGGATATCTACGTCTCCGGGATGGCATAGCGGTCATGTGCTTAAAAGGAGGCGTGAGCGGCAGGGGACTCAAACGTATGCGGTATCGATGCGTCTCCGAGGATTTCTGCCCCTGTCTAGAGCCAAGTCTTCAACATCTTGCAGCCCATCAACAGAGGAATATTTTCTTCGCTGCGGCGGTGGGGCAAAGGATGGTATGGGGATGCTGCGTCGCTCAAGATGTTCCTTCAGCGTGTTTACCACTCCGCACAAGTAACCTTGATAGTCTTCTACATATCTCATCTCCTCTTCCTGCTCTAGCTCCTGTTCCATCTTTCCTTTTTCCTCTACCTTAGCTCGAATCTGCTGCTTCGTTGCTCGTATCCGCTGTTCCAGTATCGCGATATTGCGGTTGCGGTTTTCTTTAGCGACACTGGACGTAGCTTGTACGTGAATGGGCACCTGAGTAAAGCCTTGCTCCGCTGGCGCGTTGAAGGCTTTCTTGTCGATTGCTGGCAGCGACATGAGCGGGGGTCCCATTGACTCGTAGGGTGGAAGGAAGAACTGAGGATCGATGGTAGAGGCAACCTGAGAAAGAGGTAGGCTGGTGCGATGTATAGGAGGGATAAATTTGTTCTCGGGTTGCAGCAGCGGACCTAAGGGTGCACTGCGTGCTGAAACTTGTCTAGGAATTGCAAGATTCCTCTCCTCGTTATGGTGTTGAGGATAGCCTGGACCGGTATAACTACGTTGTAACGTAGACGATTGCGGAGGCGGTCCCTCAGACACGCTGTGCGCGGAGGGAGCTCGTTGGGCTTTGGCGGTCTTCCTAGTTGCCGCCATTTTATCCTCTGATTGATGATAGGTCTGCCCCTCGTCGAATTGATGGCGGAGGCCAAAGCTTTGAGCGAAAGGGTGATTGTCCACCGCTTGGGGGCAAAAACACCAGGAATTAAACTCCGCGGATGTACGCCTAATAAAAAAGAGAGCGCTGTTACAGGTAGCAACGACGATACAAGCAAGGCCACGTAGGTGGAGCTGTTGGGGAGAGGAAGGCAATGCAAGCGTGTAGGTAAAACTGCAGGAGACAAGGTCAAGCTCGATTAATAGGGCGAGGAAAGCAGAAACGTCAATAAAATGATAGTGACGGTCTCTCCTTATTCGTAAGCCCAAATTAGATAAATACCAACACAATCATGAATGGAACGACGCTGATCTTCTCGGTAACTGGCGTCTTCTCGGTATTAACCTGGCTTCCTTTGTCGTCAATTACGACCTTTTTCGTTTCTCGATAGTGAACTACGAGCTGGCGAATTGAGTGATTGCCGGGATAGTATAGAAATGGATAAGAGTACGTAGATCTCGTCGGTGTTAGCAGATTACATATGATCCCGCTGCCTGTGATTACGTTGGCTGTCGGAAGAGCCGAAAAGGGAGTCTCGAAGGAGTACTAAAAGTCGGGTAGATTTTCTGATTGGTTTATTCTTACCTCAGTGAGGTAAAAACGGACCTACCAGAGAGTGATATCTGCGACAGGGATCAATGGGAGGATCCTGCCTAAATTAGCGCCGGTATTTTGCAACGCTCCTGGGGAACTACTCAGACCTCATCTAGCAGAATTATAGAATGATTTTAGGCGCTAGAATAGGGATCTCCCGGGATGGCTCCGGGTTAGCCCTAGGGCCCCCATTGACAATTATTTTGGCGAGGGCGTGGTTCCCCAGCGGCCTATCGTAGAGTACAAACCGTCAACGCACCCTCTGAATTCGACATCGCTATCCGTGCCCCCTCAGCAACGGCGTCATGGTCCGTGGATGACACATTGTTCTGGTCTAGCTCCATGCTTCTGCACGGTCTGATGTAGGTTGTATAGCGGTTACTGTATTTAGCTCTGCAACGCAAGAACATGGCAAGGCACTGTTTAGGTGACAATCTGCACCCCCTAATTTGGGAAACTATCCTTAACAAATGCCATGCTGCAATTATTGCTTCAACAAAGCCATGGGTAGGTCGTCCATCAATGTGGGTTCTGGATTCTGCACAAATGATATTGAGTGAGTTCGTGGGATTTGAGATTCGTATAGGCAGAACCTGGTCAGGGAGCTCATCGTTGATTGGGGAGAAGTTCTCTTGAATTCTCACCTTCACGCGTCTAATGCGGGCGCTCAGACCATGGATCACCCTCCTGGACTCCCAGATATAGTCCAATTGCAAGCTTTCGACAGGGGAAACGACCCGCTTCATGTCTCATCCGTCTGTCGGTCCTTATCGCGCCCGTTTTAATGGCTTTAGAAGTACACCGATATCCACCGCTTTTTGTTTAAGAAGCAGATACCAGAATTTATCTTCCCTTCCTTTCTTTCCGTTTTTTAATTGACCTCTATCTCCACCTGACTGAACCTGTAAATTAAAACTTCTTCATTTCTACGATCCGCTCTTAACAGTCACGCCAGCTTCACTAGCAGAATGGGTGTCACTCGAGAAGTCATCAAGCAAGGCACTGGCGCTGAAAAGCCCAGGAAGGGAGACGAGGTTACTGTTGAGTACACGGGTTACCTCTACGATGATAAAGTAGGGCCGGAGAAGAATTACAGAGGGAGGAAGTACGTACAACCTATACCTCGTTAGCCGCGTACTATCTCAGAAAGGAAGCCCGCTGATCAATGCCTCTCTACGTCTAGATTCGATTCTTCCATAGGCCGTGGGGATTTCATAACGCAGATTGGCGTTGGCAAGGTCATCAAAGGTGCCTTGGACCTACATACACCAGAAGATGTGGCCATTGGTTGACACAATCTAGGCTGGGATGAGGGCGCTACGGAGATGGTTGTAGGTGAGAAGAGCATCTTGACCATCACTGGGTATATACCCCACCTTCAGAACAGCTATTCCTGCCTGGGCACTGCTAATGTCTACTTAATAAACAGTGACTATGCCTACGGCGAGCGGTAAGCCTACGAAAGCCCACATAATCCCTTTTCCAAAGCACGCAGGGTGGACGGTCTTCTACAACTCGCGAAGTCTGCAAGTATTCAAAGGCCATTGACTGACGAGCATGTCTTTGGCACAACAGTGGCTTCCCAGCCCTCATTCCACCGGATGCTAAATTGATCTTGTGAGTGGACGCCTTTCCTACCTTCACCGATGCAACGTTAAAGCTCTGCGATACTCTCCTCTCACGTCATCACCCTCCCCCCCATAGATTATAGAACAAATCATATATCCAGCAAGAGAGTCTCGGCATTTATGCCATATTCCTTATGTTTTTCCGTTAGTTACTGATCAATTGCAACAATCTAGTGAAATCGAGCTCAAAGCCATCAACGGAAGAAAGGAAGAGGTCCAAGACAGCCAGGGTGAATTGGCACATCGGTGGTTTGGGGACTTTTGAGCAGATGGATGATGTTCTATAAACTCTCTTGAAACGATGATCACATCATTCCATATCGATATTATCACTCTTAAGCTAGCTTAGACAACATCATTTCCACAGCGATGTGGCATTAGTCACGCAGTCAGCTTAGATGTTGTGTCAGGTAGAGGACCCACCTTTGGACGTTATCAAACGTATAGGCTCATCCCGTGAACCTACTCAGCGTTTCCAAGTCTTCGATATTCGTGAAGGGAGTCCGGTCGACGACGGGGCTCTTTTCGAGGTACTCAGCTCTTCCTGGATTATGTTTCTCGCTATATCAACTGTCAGAACAAGCACACCTGATCGCAACAGTCAGAAACTTACATTAGAACTGAAGAAGGTGCTTCGGGAGCCTGGGTCAGACCGAACCTTCGGGGTAGGATGGGAGCCGCAAGAGGCAGCACGAGACACGACAGCGATCCATCGAAAAGGACCTCTCCAAGCTTACCGGAGAATACAAGCTTCTCCCGTTGGGTGAAAGCGATGACTTGCCAATGCTGACCCATTCAAGCGGCTTATAAACGCAAACTTGTTAGATTGCTGTCACATGCTCTGTGCTAGCTTGTATTGTATATATCTTTCGGTGGACTGAGAAAGAGATGTAAGGCAAGGGCGCGGGAGACCCCGAAAGCAATCACTAATTCGATGGAAGGAGTTGTGGTCAGCTAAGTCACGGGGATTTCATCAAGTATTTTTCAGGAGTACAACTCTAGAAGAGTCGAAAATGCACATTGCTGTCACCTACAACAAAGAGGCGCGCGCCCATTTCCCGACGCAGCTGCGCCTGTTTCTCATGCGTAAGAAGAACGGGGACAAAACTAGCATGAGATATACCCTCAACAGTCTGAGTCCAACGCAGACGGTGTAGCTCGAAACTGGTGATTTTCGCATTCTCATTCGGCTCTGCAGCTCTACAAACTTACAGCATCCACCAAGAACATGAGCGCTTTCGACTACCCGGCTGCCTTTATATAGAACCAGCTTTCTACCCTCTGTCCCATCCTTCTGTTCATGAATCAATGAACTCTGTCCTTGTCCTTGTCCTAGTCCTAGTCCTAGTCCTTGCCCTAAGTTTCATTGCAGCGTCCATGTTTTTGCCATAGTAAAAGCAACTAGGATGTTTGCATGGATACGCCCAGATCCTACCGGGCTCGAGAGAGGTATCGCCGTCTTCATCGGACGAGGATGGTGGATGGTTGTGGTCTGCTAGATGCGGTCGCAATTGAACTTCGGCATCGCGAACGGGCATGGTTTGGGAGATGAGCTTGCCGCGGGGTCAGGGTGGGCGCTAATTTAGCATGAACCTTGCCAAGACTTTCGCGCCCTCACCATCTTCTCCTGTTCCAAGCCAGCGGCTATATGAAGACATCTCCTGCCCTGCCATTCCAGTCGATATGGCCGGCGGTCAAGCAGAGTCAAACACCAAGAAGAATGCGCGGCAACCTTTAATACTAACGGATCAAGGTGGAGTCCTCAGAGTCCATGCTTCGGTGTTGAAGCTGACCGTTTGAAGGGAAGCGGCCTCAGCGCATCAAGAAGCAGCAAGCCGTTCGCAAAAGCCCACGTCTACAAGCAATACTACAATCCCACAAGCAATCTTTATCCAAAAGTCATCGTAACCAAGAAACAGGGGCACTTCCCTCCCCTCCAACAAGCAACGTCCCTGTGGGGAGGAAGGTGAGTCTCTTTCGTTACCCTCCTGCCATGTCGTAACACCGACCTAATCGAGGCATTACAGTTTCCGCACGTCCTCCACGAACCCTCCAAGCTCTCCCGAAAACGGAAACGAGCGCAAGAAGAAGAGCAAGAAGCTAGATGTCCCTCTCCTCGACCCCAAGACCAATTTTCGTCGAAGCGACTGCAAACCTCTTCTTCGAGCTGTACCGCTGAGGAAAAATTACGTCCGAGGGCGGCGAGTGACATCAGCGAGAACAGCCCTGATCCACTCCAGTATTGGATCCAGACCGGAAGGTGGCGTAGGGAGTACTTCGAACAAGACAGCCAGGTCAGGGAAGATTTCGAGAGGGGCAAGTCTCCGGAAGGGTTCGAACAAAGGGATTGGTTACAAGAGCATTTCTTGAAAGAGCCATTCAAACCAATGCACGGTTTTCACCCCTTTCAGTATCTGTTTGCGAGGAAGAAGTCCTCAGCTTCCCTTCGCCGCAAGAACTCGCAGTCAACCCTCCAAACACCCAGCGATCAACTGCCGCGGGAAGTCAAAAGCGCTCAATACAGGAACCCGGACTATACACTTGAACTTGAAAATGAGGGCAGCTACATGCGCGAATTTGATGATGATGATATCCCAAAGAATGTCCGAGACCTCTGCCGGACATTATTGGACACGGAACAGACTGTTCCTCAGGACTCATTATTTCGCGATGACCGGTTCAAAAAGACTTGCCGGAATATACAAGACAGGAACGAGTCTATGGTCATTCGGGATATCGGTTTGCTAATCGTCCCTTCCGCCCAGACATTGGCCACTTCTGGCGCCACGCACCTCAATCATCTCTATGAAACAACCAATGAAGGCTGGAACAGTGCACTCTCTTTCCCTTTTCATAAAACTCGTCCACAACCCGACTACTCTGTGGGATTCGGGCGATCTGCGTTCACCCAGGAACAACTGAGTAAGCTCAAACCGTTCGTGGGTGAGCCCGGGTCCAAGGTTCTTACCCATTTCATGGCTACAACGCGGATGTACTTCCCGTTCCTCACCTGTGAGGTGAAGTGCGGCGCTGCCGCTCTCGACGTTGCCGATCGCCAGAACGCGCACAGCATGACCGTCGCCGTAAGAGCGCTCGTCGAACTTTTTAGATTTGTAGGGCGCGAGAAAGAGCTTCACCGGGAGATCCTTGCCTTTTCGATCTCGCACGATCATACCTCCGTGAGAATCTATGGCCACTACCCCGTGATTGAGGAAGACAAGACTACCTTTTATCGCCATCCAATCCGCAAGTTCGACTTCACAGAACAAGACGGCGAAAATAAGTGGGCGAGTCTTATATTCGTCAAGAACGTCTATGATTATCACTCGCCGAAACTCCATAATATTATTCGTTCGGGCATCGATGACTTGCCAGCCGATATCAATTTTGACCTTTCTCAATCTGCTTCTTTCTCCCAACCTACACCTCAGAGTTCGCAGCAATCAAATGTCGGGTCTATGTTGGGCGAAGATGACAGCCAGTCAAGTTTTTTAAGCTCACAAGAAATTACACCGACCACTTCCTTCACACAAACAAACGAGCGAGCGTCGAAGAAGCCAAGGAATCAACGTGCTGCAGGTCAGTAGTGATGAAATTTCGAAAGCAAGAGGCCAGACATTCTCAGGCAGTCTCTAGCAGAGTATTGGAGGCAATGTTTAGATTTCGATTACTTTTCATCGGATGAGTTGGGTCATTTGATGTGTAGCATTCAGCCAGCCGCTTGGCGATAATGGCTGTTCATTGAGCGACAGGGAAATTGTGAATAGAAGGGCAGACGTATATAGATCAGAAGTAGTCAATGGTGGCTCTGTGCCTTGATCGGCGCCCCGAAGCCGAGGTAATGTTTTAAAAGGCCACCTGACGTAAAGCCCTCCTTAAGGTTTTGCCTAATTATTCGGGCGCCGTTACCTTTGACTCAACCCAGTGTTTAAGATTGTTTGCGCCTCAATCAATAAAAGGACGCAAACCACTTCCACTTCAGCACCAACCTCTCTTGCCAACTTATTGTCTGACGCAGATTACAGCAGTAAATACCGCTTATCCAGCTAAGCCAGACCCGCCACTAATGCTCGTCATACCCTGCTGAGGGACAGCTCTCAACATCCGTTGGGCATCAACATCCGGGCTACTGATACTTTTAATCATCTTCACTTTTACCTCTTCTTGCGCTGTGCGCTTTTACTCTGCTCCATCCCTTCTCCTGCGTAGAAAAACCTCTTAACCGCGCAGCTTGCCTCTCACGTTGTCCGACTCAACCTAACTCCGCAACTTCCCATCGACGCAGTTGAAATACCTCACAGAGAAGGTCAGTACAAGCTGAGCTGTTTGATATATACTACAGTACGTAAAGCTTACTTGTGCCGAATAGGCGACAGGCACGTCACTCAGTTTGGCGTTATATTTCCCATTCCTCCGTCTCTTTACACGACCATTTCCAATCCGCAATTGGTTCCTGTAGCTGCTTAATAGCTGCATTCACCCCGATAATTGAACCCACGATTTGCCGTCCGCCTGGTTGGGAACGAAGGCAATACCTATCAATTTCATCGACGTTAGCAAATCAAGCTGCCAGTATCATCCAGCGGACATATTGGGCTGTTGAGAAAACTTTGGCATCTAGCTTACGCTACGACCTGCATTGGCAAAGGCATCGTGAGGATTCTCTCTGGGGCATGCAGGGCTTATAATGACATGGGACAGGTCCGCTTTCTCGTCGCGGGCGCTTTCACATCACTAGTCGTTGATCATGTCCAAGAAGGTATGTCAGATAGTTTAAACACCCTTGAACATACATTTGAAGCTAACAGAATCCATATTCAGTGCGGGGATGTAGCCCTGGATGGAAAAGAAGAATATATTCCAAGTCACCTATTCGACGCAGCAGATTATGACAGATGGATGACAGGCAAAGGTACATTGATCAGGGTCTATGATCCCAAAGCAGCGAAGAATACTCCCGCCTATTGGGAGCACGAAAACACTACGGAGGTAGCGAAGAGTCGTGTACCTGCCGGTTTTAAAGTTGAAGTGATAGATGGCCAAGTGAAGATGACCAAGTCGGCCTCAGGTTGAAGATGTCCCGCATTTGAAGTCCCACTTCTCGGCCGACCCACAAGGTGATGGAGATGTCTTGATTTTGACCTTGGGGGATCATTGTAGTCAGGCAGTCGGTCGTCTCTTCTTCAAGCGTCCTTTCCATTTCCCAATGATGACTGGTCTGAACCGCGTCTGAAAGGAGCTTGCCCAAGAGTGGTATCTGATTGGTTGGTGCTTTCGAGAACATGTACTGGATTTCTGAAGTAGATATTAATAGCAGTGCTTTGTGTATGATGAAAGCCTCCCCGCTTACGCCTACTCTGCACTGCTGATAATCGTGCGGTCTCTCCTGTCTCCATCTGTCCTGTAGCTGTTGAAACTTGATCTTCACCCTCACGTTCTGTAGGCCGTCCGGCCACACTGCCAAGCTCTGTACCTGCCAATCCGGTCAACCATTGGCCACGTGTTAGGACTGTGTGGCTTACCAATCTCGGGTGGTAATTTGTATTGTGTAACGAGGCTGTCCAGGGCTGGAGAAGAAAGAGACGCTTTCTTGCTCTTGAGGTGATACACGAGGCTGGTTCTAGACTGCGCGTTCATGCCAATGACGTTATGCTTACCAAAGCTGGCAGCACATAGCAAGGCGAGTCCGCAACCACAGTGGCGTATTATGTCATTCAGGAAGTCCTGGTAAACTTTGGAGCCACGAACTGTCTGCTCATTCGCAAGAACGCTGACAGCAAGTTCAACTGACTTGGCAGCTCTGGCATCAAAACGGCCGAGGATCTTGAAATTCTGAAGAGTCTTCTGGAGCTTGTTCTCGCAATCATTGATTAGATTTGACGGAGCAACCAATATCGCGCTGTGACGCTTCTCGAGTTCAACTTCCAGCGACAGTGTTGCATCACGGGTTTGCTGAACAAGCGCTTCTAGCTCCGGATCGCCTAGTGCATTAAACTCTACAGTGGAGGGACAGAAATCCCCGCGTGTGGTACGAAAAACTATGCTCGTTGAATCCATTCTGATACTAAAGTGTTAGTGCGCAAAAGACGACGTATTCAAAGGAAGTGGAAATTAAGATAAATGACGGCGAATTGACGGGTAGCTGATGAGGAGATTGTGGAAGTTGAGGGGCAGTTGACGGAATTTTAAGATGCAGCTGACGTATCTTAAACTAGTGTCTTAATGTAGTGCATAGTAACCAATCAACTCATCAATCCCATACGGCACTTCGTCTCAAAAACTAGCCACCTTAGCTTAGTCATCAACGTGATAACGCTCCATCAAGTGAGCGAGAATGTTAAGCTGCTTTAATCTATGCATTCTGCATTATCAAAGTGGAGGGACTAGCTGCAGGAAGACCAATGCGACGCCGGTTCCTGGGAGGGGAAGACAGCAACTTGACGATAGATCTAGGTTCTGCACTCGCGCATGCAATGTTATACTCGACCGGGTTACCTTTGGCGCAAAAATGGGGGGAGTTCATGCAGAGGACGTGTCTAAGGCATCCGGAGAAAGAGGAATCGGTTGAGCCCTGGGAAGGGATATATAATTGTTCTTCTCAGCTGTTTCCAGCTCTCCTCTTCTGTCCAGGTTTCTTTACTTGTCCACGCCACAGCCCAGATTGACGGACTTGCAGAGCTCACCTCACGAATACGAAGCATCATTTTCAATCAGCCATATCAGTTGCCGTCTCTGTCGTTGATAATTGCTTCACCGCTGAGACTATGGCGCCAACAGCTGTTGTTCCAAAGTCGTCTACCTCTCGACGACCAGAGACCCCTCCCAGCAGCCCTGCATATACGCCTCCGGACAGCCCACGCGTGCACGTACCCCCGCAAGTCGGTAGTATCGACCGCTTCGAGCATACTATCGAGAAGTTGGTTCGAGCATTAGAAAAGCTCGATGCGAGGAACAAAACCGAAGATACTAAGCTTAAGGCCACGAAGCACGTTAAAGCTGAGAAGCCAAAAATTCGAGCCTCGAAGCTAGAGTATAAACTAGTCGACGAAGTATATATTAACTCGTCTGTAGCTACGATTCTACTAACGTCTCCCGTCCAGCTAGGATAATAGTATATCTAAATATAAAATCGTAGACTTAATAGCACTACCTGAAGAGGTAACCAATCTCGACGAGTATATATTTATCGTCCGTGCTCGAACCGGTAAGTCGATAAAAAGCTAGCACGTTTCGATATTAAGACGGAAAATCTAGAAAAAGGAGCCTCTAAATAGGTATTCTACGTCGATATTAAATCTAGCGGACTAAAAGACGTCTTAAGGATCGTTCTACAAGACGTATACGGGCTCTCTCTCGGAGAAGATAAAATCACTATATAAACCTACTCCATCTAATTAGAACGTACTCTAACGACGGAATAACTTAAGCGAAACTTATTATATTATTATATCCCGGCACTGGAAGCCCGTCGAATAGAACTCTAAAACGATACCGATAATAATATTAAATTTAAGTATCTTAATTTGCTAGTAGAGTATATCTATATTACCTATATTTCGACTTCGTCCCGTCTTGCATCGCTTCTTAAAAATCGCGAGATTACGTACGACTTACTCTAGGCCCTGTTCAAGCCGAATATAAAAATCTATATAACTATTCTCGACGCCGAAAAGCCAGTTTATTACCGGTACGATTCGGGTAAAGAAAGGACGATAAGTACTAGAACTATATACTTCTATATAGAATACCGCTTATTAGACTTTAACGGGCAGGTATTTAGCGAAGTATCGTCGGCACTAGGAATCGGAAAATTCTAAAGAGCTAAACGAGTTAATAGGCTTAAGGCGTTTCCACTCGAGTTTTATAAGTACTAGAAAGAAATAAAGGAATACTTTATTAAATATAATCGATAATTCGCCTCCTTTATAGGTTAATATTATATCCAATATCGTAGTAATACCTTCTATATAGAGAAAGGCGAATACGTCGAAGTCCTTATAAATAGTCGTATTATAGTTAATGTAGCTTACTTTCGTAATATTAATCCGAACTATACCCGGCCGTATATTAACGAGTTGGCTAGGCCGAGCTCGTCGAATATTAACTATATTTTCTTATTCTCTAATACCGACACAGAAGAAGTTAAAACCAATGGCCTTAATACGATAATTATAAACGAAGGCGACCTAATAATCTATAGCTAGACAGTTTATAGGTAGAGCTTTAATAATAAACGGTAGCGTAAAACTTCTTCCCCCGGACACTCTATAAAATGGAGTTTACGCTAATAAAACGAAATAGAATTTATAGCCGACGATATCACGGATATTATCTAGAATCTATCTTCTTTCGATAATCTCGCGATTCCCGCTACGAAGAAGAAGGTCATTACCGCCCTCGCGAAGGCTTATATATCCCGCGTATCCGATAATATAATCGACGACTTTATAGAGGGAAAGGGCCGAGGCTTAATAATATTTCTATAGTACGGATCCCGGCGCTTAGTCCTTTATTATAGACTAATATACTTCCAGTAGACCCCCTAGAGTAGGTAAGACCTTAACCGTAAAAGGATTATCCGAATACCTTAAAAGGCCACTCTACGCGGTAAACCTTTCTCCTCTTTATCTTACTCCTCTTCGTTTTACTCTTATCCGTTTATTTAATCCCTCTAACTTTTTAGATATCTACTAGGGAACTTAACTAGGACGCGAAAATACTTAAAAAATAACTATCGACTATCTTTCGCCTTACTTATCATTAGAAGGCCATCCTCCTTCTCGATAAAACTAATATATTTATATAGTCACGCTCTTTCGTTAACCCACATAACGCTCTCGTATCGGTGTTCTTACGTATACTTAAATACTATCGAGGGATTATAATCCTTACGACTAATTATATTAAAGATATTAACGATACGATCTAAAGTAGAATCTCCGTAGTATTACATTATGGGCCTTTAGGCTTCGATATGAGAAAGACGATATAAAAGAGCTTTTTAAAGAAGGCGGCGATAACTAAAGACCGAGCCGAATATATATCCGTTAATCTCGACTGGCTATCCAAGAAAGAAGTAAACGGCCGATAGGTTTATTATTAGACCGATATATATAACACTATACTAACTAATCCTTAATATAGATTAAGAATATAATAAATACTACTTATACCCTTACTATCAACGAGATAGTACCTTTATCGCGATCGTATTTAAAAATCGTTATCGACCTTGACTAGGAGTTTTAGAAAGATTATAACGGTACCGGTCAGATAACGAATAAAGCGTCCTATTTCTAGTATCGTTACTACAGCCCACGCTCTAGCTACTAAGAAGGATATTCGGGTAACTTATTCCTACATTTAATAAACGGTTAAAGCGAGCGACAACTTTATCCGTAAATTCAATTATATAAATATTATCGAAAGTCTATTTCATTAACCTTATAACGGAGGAAATCAAGTTTTTCATACGTTCCTTACTATTGGCCTTCGATATTAGGCGGTATAAGACATAATCCTAATAATATACTAATAAATGAATATATATAATTTCAAATTTAATATACTGCGTCTTAAAGAGCGTAAGAGTATCCTTTCCTATAAGGACACGCCTATAGTAAAGATACCGGTCAAGGTATATCTTAGCCAAAAAGTAAATCACCTTTTCGGGGTAGGGAGGTCGGTCTAGCCTTATCCATCCTTAGTCCCTATATATAATATTACTTTTCTATTCCCAAATTCCCAAGGTAAAGGAGGGTTTAGAGATTCAAACCGGCGTTCTATAATAAATTTGACTAGTATAAACTATACTTTATGAATAGAAGTTTAAAGCTCAATATATAAATTTATTTTAAACATAATCCTTTTCTTTCTAGAATTAAATACTTTGATATATTATCAAAATTCTATTATATTTAATAGCGATCATCCTCGCCCAATCTTCTCTTAAGCTCTCCGGTACGAGCATATAAAATACCCTAACCATAAAAATATTAAAAACTTCATATATACCTACCGCCCTCGTAACACTAACTTGATATACGCCGAAGATAGGATATATCGTTCGGTAGGGGAACGATTCGCATACTAACCTACCTCCACAAGTACCTCGGATTAGACATAATTATTCTTAAGTTATACGAGTTAACGTATTTCCCTCGTCTCTTAAATAGGAACCTAGAAATCTGCCGGATATCTATAACTCGGTTAATATTTTCCCTATTATAGTTAACCCTAGCTCAAGATAAAATCCCTTTTACTTATAACCTCTCTTCCGGAAAAAGACCATTTTAGCTCCTCCGTCGATTTATAAATATAATATTTATCGTTATATTAAATAACTATATATATTTTTAACTCCGTTATCCATACTAACTCATTTACTTTCTTGAACAAATTAATCTTTCGTTTACGAAACTTTTCTCGGAGGCGCCGATCTTTTTTCACCCTCGCTATCTTTAAGTAATCTTATGATTTTATAAGGCTTAATAAGTCGCTAATACCCTGAATTTTATTCTCCGCCTCCAGCACAATAGTATATAGAATGAGATAACTCATATCAAGGGACTCAGCTGCATTGTTAAAAGGCGAACCTCGTAGCGTATCCACAAAGACCCGCATCCTACCAGCATCCGTAGTTGGCGGCATTTAAGCGTAACTTGTAGTATCCACAACTAACGGCGTGTCATTGGTACATAGGTAGTTTGGGGGCTTTTGAGTAGATGGATATATAACTACTCTTTAGTAACTTTGGTGTAACCGGAGGGCTTACTACAATAGGCAGGTCATTTTCGTATTATAGTCCACCGAGAGTAAAAATAATCAAAGTTTACCTCTAGTAATCGGAACCGTTTAGGGGTTTTCTTTATATTAACGTAAATAATAGTAAAGGTTCTCTAGAGATAATCCCTATCCACTCCCTCTTTAAAATTCCTAGTATATCGGCGAGTGGCATTTATCCCTATACTATAACCGAATTTCAGATATAGAAGGATAATCCATTAGGACTTAATAAGACTCGCACCTCATTACCTAGTTATTAATAATAAGAAACGAGGTATAGAGGGAATGATTTTCCTATAATAAATAGAGCGATCGCTAATAATTGAATTTAATCGAAGTTCTATCTCAGCCAGAGTAGACCTCATATTTCTATAAGTTATTAATAAACTAGCTATTTCCCGATATTGATATAATTCGTCGCTAAGGCCATAAAAATTATTAAAATACAACTTATACTATTAACCTAACCGTGGACACGATATCGCGGTACGTAATAACGGTGCCGAAGTCTAGATACTAATAGAAGTAGGAACGGTGAGGAGGCGCTTCTTCCTAGGAAGTATCGTTTTACCTCTCTAATACCCATATACCTACCGTACAATAAGTTATCTCGTTTAGATTACCGTAAAGGTACTTTATATAACGTACTAACGTAATAGGAGACTAGTTTACTCTTAAGGTTACTTATATTAACGTCGTTATTATTCGGATACGTGTAGGCTGCCCCTATATAGGCTACGAAAAAGGGTAGAGCGGGTCCATTAATAATATTCTAAGCGGAGTTCAGGCAAACAGGACCATCGACTTAATTATTATATAGGATACCGGGTTATTTAAATAAGTCGATATTATAACCGGATACTACGGTACCCTAAGAGGAGCACGTTATAAGTACCGAATAACTATCTATATAATTTATATCGATATTAGGTGGACCCGTATAACTACCTTTAATCTTACTACCGTCGGGGTTAAGATTCGGACTTATATATATCCTTCCTATTTATCCGGTTAGGAAAGTATACTAGGTGAAGGTATTATTAGGGAGTATAGTAACGGAAGGATTACCTACCGGGGACGGGCCGCTAGTATTCGAAGTAAAGAAGAGAGACAAATATTTACCGTATATATTAATTATCGCTATGGTCATATAATCGCCTAAGCCTTCTATATTTATAGTACTCCCAGCTTTTAGAGTACTCGTAATTCGAACGGTGTTTAGAGCTAGGACAGAAACTGTTTTCCTAATAATAACTATAATAATAGTAGCGGCAATACTTCTATATTCTAAAGCACTCGTGGTCGAGGTAGTACTTAAAATCGAATACGTATTCCCGAGAGTAGCAGTCACAGTAGGGGCCGGTAGGCAGTCGAATAAGGTTATAACTACTAACGCCGCGAGCACTAAAACCGCGATTATCTAATAGGAAGTTTTCATTCTAATTCAAATTATTTAGAAAGTGACTTATCCTGGAAGACTCTAGGCTTCCGTTCTCTTTTATAGTATTTAACGGACGTTACTTTTTGAATATTTATAAGAGCTTCTATATACGGAGTATTATAATATTATTCTTTCTTAGTTTAGGTCGGGACCTCTGAATATACCTCGGAAATATAAATATAACGGATATTAAAAGTTTATACGATCGAGGTGTATATAAGTGTTATATACCCTCTATTATCTTTCAGACTTATTATAGGGAAGGCCTAGAGGAAGTTAAAGAGACGGGGAAAATTAGTCCTTCGTCTAAAATTACCCTAAGTCTCTAGGATCGGCAGGGATTAAGAATTAGTAGGGGGTACTAGAATTAAAATAGTAGGACGGGGACCAGCCGGAGAGACCATTAACTAATAAATAAATACTATTTTACTATATATAAGGAAAGAGGTTAAGCCTTATATAATAATATATATATTTAAGTAAAGTATATTTATATGACTACCTCTAGGACTATCCAACTAGGGTGATATTATCTCATCTCTTTATAAGGAAATTGTATCCGTCTTTTATAACGTATTCTTCTCCTAAACGACGCGCTATAAGAAGAGTAACCTACCATCCTAGACGTGTATTCCGTTTTTTTATAACTTCGCGCTCTCTATTAGATACTAAATTTTTATTATTAACCACGTGTATAAATATTTAAAGGTTATTAGGCCAATCGTACCTCGGACCTTCTAAAGGCGATTTAAATACAAGTAAAACATTAATTATAAACGTAAGACTACTAATAACTAGGGAGAATATATTTATAGTTTTATAAGTAACGACAGCTACCGTCTCGTATTTAGTATTATTCAATTTTATTTTCGTAACTACGATCCGATTCATATTCCTAAGCGCAGGTTGAAAGATGGATATAGTAGTAATCCTATCTACGGTTATAGTTCTAAGCTAGTCTTAAGGCGTCCCTTACGTTAAAGTAGTAATTAGAATAGATAAATCAAACCTAGTTATAAGCCCTTCGATGGTAGTAATAGGCTTCGTATCCTATTTATTTTTACGTAGAGCCACTTTAGTGATATTCATCCTAGTAGAACGCCTTATATTCGATAAGGTCCGCGTGATCTACGGGATTTAGTTCGCATACTCGACGGGAGCTCGAAGTATAATAATAAATAAGACTACCTTTGGCTAGCGCATAAGAGTAGAGTCTCGAATTAATACTTTAGCTCGGCGGAAGTTAAGGCCTCGCCTTATTATAGTTACTCTACCTGCGTCCTCGGTCCATTTTATTTACTCGAATATCATTTGCTCGAATACGTCTTATAGGAAGCCCAAGTATACTCTCTTTTCCTTATACGATAACCAGAACCCGATGGCCTTTCTTAATGCGATTAAGTTACCGCCTGCGAGACAGCGTATAAGCGCAGCTCTGTATTTAGGGATATCTTGGAACACCCTCCTAAACATGGCCAGCTCCATAGTGAAAGCACGTGTTTCCTCCCCGATAGATCCGTCCGTTCACCAAGTGCTGATTAGAGAAATTGAAAAGTGGTACTTGAATAGATAAGTCAATTTCAGTAGAGAATGGAATTGGGGGGGGAAAAGCCGCCGTTAAAGTCCAGGAGCTACATCTGGAGGCGCAGCCAAATTTGGAGCAAAGCCCTTCTATCCGGCAGAGCTTTTGCTTACCGCCGAGCTGCGCCATGATTGCCACTGCCAGCCAAAACAGGCGGTTGATAATCTCGGAATCGCTCTTGCCATAATTCTCCCACTCCTCTGCAATACCGCCTTCTAAAGGCTACCAGTGGGACTATGTCTTCGACCCGATATCAGGAACCAAGAGTTATCACTAAGATACCACAAGAGCTTTGGGATATTATTGCATATAATCTGCCATCATTCGACGCAAGGAACGCAGCTCAAGCCCTGGGGTTTGAGCTTCAACCACGACAAGAGAAGCAAAGCCAATTGTGGAACGCGATTTTTCGAGACAACACTTGGATAACCGAAGCTACTATCAAATTCGGGCTGAACCCCGTTCTTATTGGCCGTGACCTGCACGACTACCATTCCCTTGAAACCCTGAAAGTTCGAGCACTATATCTGGTACTCGTGGCTGGAGACCTTACCGGCGATATTCAGTTTAAGAGAGACTTGTTCTTGGAAACTTTGAGACCGCACAAGTTCCACAACGATACCATGGAGGTGAACTTCGAGTCAGGGATTACGCTGAACGTGGCCAATGTTTATCAGGCCAACAAATATCCGGATCCCGGAGTTGTCTCGGTGAGGCCTCAGAGACTTTTTTCCAATCAGCAGGACCGATTACAGACGGCGTACATATATTGGCAAGACAGCGAGCCCATGCTCAGAGCGCTTGGACATGCTAGTATGGTAGGAAACGGGGCGGAAGCGTCGAAATTGCAACTGGTGCTGAATATTTGTGGTCTTACTCTGAGCCGCGAGGGACAGCCTGTGCAGTATGAACTTTTCTGATTTGGGCTTTTAAATAACGGGGAGGGGTTAGTACCTGCAAAAGCGTTGATAGGATGAGCTTACGTGATCAAAGGTACGAACAGCGAAGGGTTGAGAATGACTATTAATTTAATATTATTCCCTGAGAGAGGACTTACCTCGAAGCTCGTTATCTATTATTGTATGCTCGTAATTTAAACAAGCCTCCAATTTACCGTCGTCCAGTAGAATTCTTCGCCTTCGCTTATAAATGGCTCTTGAAAGAAATGGAATAAAAGAAGTATCTGAAAGCGCATTTACTGGGAAATGCTCGATCGAAATGACCAGAGGCCAAGCGCCGGGTCGGATAAATTTACAGCCGTTAAAAGCTCGTGTGAAACCAACGACCCCTCCTCTTCCGTCCGTTGCCCATTGAAATCGAGGTATCCAGCGAACGTTTCTTCCAACCATTTTGAGGCATCATGGAAGCATTTTACCCCAATTTAGAACGGTCACCATTGCCCTTCCTACATCTGATGGAGGGTCTCAAGCACTTGCCACGAACTGGGTGGTTGAGAACAATCAAGAACCCTGAGAGTGTAGCTGCTCATATGTATCGGTTATCACTTCTGGCTATGTTCGCTCCGGTTGGTTCAATCTTTTTATCAAAGTTGTGTTCGTTGACCTGGAGTAGGGTGGTTTGGATACAGGAAGGTGTATATTCCTAGCGCTGTGCCACGACATGGCAGAATCATATGCCGGAGATATCCCCACATATGCTGGTGTTACTAAAGGTAAGTATGCCTTCTCCAGATCGTCCAACACAGACTAATACAAACAGAGCATAAGTTCAAACTGGAAGACATTGGCACCCGATACATTCAGAGCTTATTGAACCCTATCAATCCAATCCTAGGGACAAAGATCAGGGACGCTTGGCTAGAGTATGAAGAAGGCAAGACAGCGGAAGCTCGATTCATACGAGATATGGACAAGTTTGAGTGTATGGTACAAGCATACGAATACGAGCAAAGGACATTCGGGGAGGCGAGCCTTGAAGAATTTCAAGGACTGTCATCAAAAATCAGCTCTACGGAAGGAAAAGCGTGGTTGGAATTGTTGCAGCAGGAGAGACAGGCCCACTTCTCAAAGCGAAAACGGCGAATGCCTGTTATCTTCCTCATTGGTATATCCTATTAGTCTCACTGGCCCCAGGTGCTGACTGCAATACAGGAGCCCCCAGGACTGGCAAGACGACACAATGCGCTCTCCTATGCCAGAAATTCGGGTTCCAGCATATATTCTTGGATAACGTGTTACGGGAAAAGTCTGATGATCACACGTATCCCTACGCAGATTTCGTAAAACAATGCCTTGAGGAGAAGGTCGATGTTCCAAGGGAGTTAACAATCAGCTTACTTGAGAGGGAAGTCAACAAAGGAATAGAGGAAGGGAAGAAGTGGAGCCTCGTGCACGGGTTTCCAGAATGCAGAGCAGACCTTCTTGAGTTTGAAGAGAAGGTTGGTCTTACCTACGTAAATAGAACCCTGCTTACATCTAGTAGGTACAAAAAATAAACTACAGTCTGCTTCTCAACTGCTCAGCTAAGGGGATGCTCCAGCGTCTAGGAAGGCCGGGAAGTGAAGCTGGTGACGAGCTAGATATTATAAAGAGAATCAAAGACTTCCAAGTTCGGAACGCAGATGTGGAGAATCACTTGAAGGCAGCGGAGGGCTATTTCAAGGAGGTAAGTAGGTAGTGAACCTGGGTAAAATATCAACTAACTTCACATGGCAGATCAATGGGGATGGATCTGTCGAGGAGGTTCATGGAGAAATAACACAGGCGGTGAAAGAGTTCATTCAGCATGTAGAAGGGCAGGCATAGAGTTTGAGATCCAGGCTGACAGAAGATGTGGATCCGCTTTGGCATCGCGAAATTCTTGCGGTATTTCAAACGACTGATTTCTATCTCCGTTCTCCCAAGCCGTTCACCTGCCCACTTCTAAGAGAAGCCTTTTACCTCACAACCTTCTTTCATGCTCTCAAACATCAAAGAACTGATCGTGAAGCCTACACTACACGGGTCTCCGTCCTTGTACACGCTGCAGGCCTTCCGACCAATAAAGCCAGTTTCTTCTGTAAATCTATTAGATCCCGGAGGTAGTAAATGTGCTCATCACTTACTCAAGCGTACGACATAAGCTTGAAGTGCCTTCATGGACTTCACCACATTCGAGTCGTTGTCTACCATGGCCTCCGTCTTCCGATCATCCCAGTTCAGGTCTAGTGGCTTTCGCCCTATCATACAATGGAAATGCGAGAGTAGTGAATTGCAAGAAACGGTCGCTTCATCAATGAGGGCCCTTGGCTTCGACGGATGTATCCAGAATCCCAGCTTTGGTCGTTAGAATAATGTCTGATCGTGCACTTGGGAGGGAGGACAGACCTGGTCTCTGTAACGGCTCCAAAAAATATTCCTCCCTGCATCAAGCTCTCGAATATGCAGGAGAAGAAAAACGGCTAGAGTCACCACTACCCACATGCGTCGTTCTCTCTTCTCCATCAAAGCTTGAACGCCTTTTAAAATCTTCCTGTCCAGCTCGATCATATTCAATTCTAGTAGGTGGCCTAGTTGGTTCTGTATCATCCGAGGTACGGGTTTGATACCGTACCATGCGGAGTCTCGATCTTCGATAGTGGCCATTCCTAGACTCTCGTCTCCAGAAAATTGCCACTTGAGCCTCATGAGACAGAGGGTTGTATACATCTCTAGACACTGTCGCACGATCGTGATCTAGATCAATTAGCTCGTGGCTTACAAATCGAGAGGTTGCTCACGTCTTTATACAACCGTGCGAGTTGGAAGAAGAAGGCAATGGGACGTCGAAGCGCACACGCTTCACTCAGAGCACATTCAACGCAGCCCTGTACGTAAGACGATATATCGACTTTGGTCTTCGTCAGGCAGTAGGCAGTGGTGTCCGCAGAGTGCCAACCGGATGAATTCTGGTGAAGGACGCGAGTCTGATTCTGTTGGGTTGGGATGAATTCGTAGCATTCGACGTTTAGAGTAGGACCGTTGGGGTATTGTCGCAGACCTATTATAGTTCGAGAACTCGACCCACTCGACCGTACAGCTGTAAACAGGATCTCGTATGTTTCATTCATCCCTGCGGAGTCATTAGTCTACTATAGTAGCAAGTTAAGAGCAACGCACATTTTTCGAAGGGCTTATGCTGAATAAGTCGCTCTCGACTACAGATTTGAATTGGAAGACTGAATTTGACACATTGTGAACAGCGAGATTTCCCGCCGTCCGTCTTGCACTAACATGAAGTCAGTCGTCAATCGAAATGCTATCAAATGAAGAGAAATACCGGTTTCCTTAGAGCCCAGCACCTTACACATGGTTTAGACTTTTGTGCACCCAGAGCGGCGCCGGCAGTGAGCGCCTGTTCGCAGCCTGAGAATAATTCGTAGTTGGTGTCAGCATAAGCAGTCAGAATAGAATCAAGCTCCGTAGTTGATTCAGGCTGCGACCAAGGCAAGAGGTTTTGTTGGAAGCTCTGGTCGTTGGCTGGAAATTGGCATTTTACATCATCTGCACTCAGAGGCAGGTCGGCACCTGGAGACTGTCCGAAACTTGAGGATGCTGCGTATCCTGCATGCCAATGACGAATCAGGCCGGAGTGAGGCTCTGGATTCGAATGAGGATGTGGATTGACTAGAGGTACGGTCTGACTGGAAACGTTGGTGGCACTTGGGCTACATCCCATGTAGTTCCAATCATATTCGCACCATTTTGGGAGAGGAAAGCTTAAGCCCTCCGGGTCATCGCCATGTTGAGCCACTAGATGACCTTGTTGATCGGAGGGTGGCATTGAATAGCCCCAGGCTTGCTGAAAGCCTGGCTGATCCATTGGATTTGTCTGAGGCAACTTTGTTGTGACGAACTCAATTCAAGTTTGGCTCATGCGCGGGTCACGTGCGCGGAATCTTACACCATCCCCAGAGACTAAAAGTCGCGGAATCTGCAGACCCTTGTCAAACTAAAAGTCGCGGAATCTGCACGGCCCTTGTCAACAGAAGGCGCCAAATTGAACTAAAAGTCGCGGGATCTGCAGACCCTTGTCAAACTAAAAGTCGCGGAATCTGCACGGCCCTTGTCAACAGAAGGTGCCAAATTGAACTAAAAGTCGCTGAGGCGCCCAAAGGGAGGCGCCACATTGAACTAAGAGTCGCGGAATCTGCAGGGCACAAGCCAATGGGAGGTCAGATTCATCGCGAGCCATAGCTCAATAGTCTTCGATGGTTCTCCCTTACTGCAGGCTGGAGCTTTGGGTGAAATGGCTCTCAAAGAGGACAAAGCAGCGCGGACGTCAACAGCACTAAAAATCGCCAAAGCTTATACAAGCCCATATCACGTCGATCCTGTTCTAGTGCGTATGAATTATGTCCTCAATCTAGGAGACTGCATCTTTGCATGACCCTGTCTACCTGCAATAATGTAAGGCTCGTTGCCTTCTTTTGCCCCGTTTTGCTGTGAGTTACTTTTCACTTGCTACGGAACCTCGCCAACCATGGAGCCCGAGACGCCGCCTTCAACACCTAGGTTCGAGTCTGGCTGCCCTACTGGTCAAGGGAGCACCGTCACGAAAGTAAGAGGCTCTGATACTTCTCAAGGATGACAGCTCACACTTTATGGCTTCTTAGGTCTCAGAACCGATCCCGTATAGCAGTTGGGATGCGCCATGGACACTTGTCAGTGTTCCAGCGAGCGAAATCGAATCAGATGCCTCCCAGTGGCACCGGGAACAATCAGACGGGACCCTCTACATTATCGGAAAATATAATAATGATGCCTACGAAGTTATTATCGATCCAGCCTATCTTCCGGGGCTTAAATTTCGGCGACTCGAACTTGATCTTGCATACAATCCGACACAACCCGGAGAGAGACAAAAAGCTGTCTATGGCACATACAGAGCGACCAAGGACGCTCGTGCTCCTTGGCTTCGACACGCTGCACATAAGATCCGCTCTGAACAGCATCCCGAAATCAAGTCCGCCTATCGCCATTTCGCCCGATTCAATGGGCTACACGAAGCGCTCGCCAGAGCAATCTTAATCTATGATATATTGGTAAGCTCACTCCTTTGAGCTCTCCATTACTCTAATTAATATGTTTTACAGACGTCTACCGCTCCGGTTCAAAGAACGTTGGTACAAAACCTTCTGGTCTTGTTTCTGAACCTAGAGGGAAATTACTATTCTTATGAGGCCCATAAATTTTTTGAAAGCACTCAGGGCGAGCTGCTCGACATTCTCGAGGTTTTTTTTTCAGTTTCAGTATCAGCAAAAGAGCCGAGGCATGAAGCTCACACAATCTCGCTTGGCCGGGCTTTTCTGGAACTATCCGGCGGCGGAGTGGATCTTCGACAGCATGGATTTGCTGAAGAATATACGGCCAGTGATAACGCTGATATCTACGCTGAGCTTCTCGGCATCAAAAGGACGAGACAATTCGGAGACTTCGATCCGGAGGAAATGTACGATACGCTCTTGAGGTCTCCGGTTTTCTCTGGGATGGAAATCGGTTTACAAGAGCTGGGAGTATGGACCACAAAGATGATGGAATCTCTTCATATTGGCTTTCGGAAAGGATATCTGGTAAGATCTCTTGAAGGGCGAACTACATCGATGCTAACATGACCAGGATCTTCCGTCGCAGGTATTAGGCGGATTCGGTTTTGGCCAGGTGCAGACGTTTAATGCCTACCGGTAAATCTCTTCTACACGCGTGTAGAGTAATGGAACTAATGAGAAGCAGTGCGTATACATATCACACCATTCCGCCATTAGAAAAGCCGAGAAACAACACACTATTGCTTCTTACCTGGAGCACGGTTGTGTCCGATCGTCAGCGCGACGTCCTCCGCGAATGGGCAAACTCAGAAGCTGGACGGAGCCTATACGAGCAGTTGGCTAGAGAGGTCCAAGATTCGCAAAGCGTGGAACAACTGGCCTTGAACATGGCCGCCTTGATGAACTATCGACGACTTCTTCCCGACGTCTTGGACTGTTCTGACCAGCCCATCAAAGGCAGCTATCTAGCCGACCTAGATGCTCTCTTTCATGGCCAGCCGCTTGGAAACAGTGGAAGAGTCGCGGAACAAATGGTCTTTGCGTTGCTACGGGTACTCTATTCCTTCGCGGACGACTTTGAGAATCTTACTACGTTCCTCGAGACTGCACTTGACCGAGAGCCTCCTCCGTTACACCTCTTCGACGGATTCTCCGATCAGTATTTACGTCTGATGATCAACGGTCAGCCTCATGAGGCTGCAAGAGTGGATTTATCGCGTATCAAGATACCAGAGCTTCGAGGAGAGGACGACCCAGACTGGGTGAACGTAACGCACCCAAAGGAATTTTCACTTCAGGACCATTCACAAAGGGCATACAGCGATTGTATATTGCCAGCTATGGAGATAGAGTACGTGCCTCCTGCATTGTATCTTCCTACCTGTTTGTACTGATCTGTACAGAAATTCCATGGAGGAGTCTCAGGGCAGCAGGGGATAGGGTGTTGGGGCGGATGGTGATCTCGTATATTTGGGATATGGTGACTGTCTAGGACATGTTGGACTGCGTTGAAAGATCTGTGGCATGCCATCATCTAATTAGGCTATTAATCTATACTAGATTCCCTTGGTCTCTTTATGAGTGCTATGTATAGGTAAGGGGCACTCCTCGACGTCTACGCAAACATAGGAATCCTGGGACTGACCACAGGTGCTATCTTATGACTGCGATTCCCCATTATCAAATCAAGCGGGGAATAAAGTCCCACAGTACTATCAATATATGACAGGGATATGTCTCAGCGAGAAGCCAGAGCAAGGTCGCATCAATTTTCAAGGCGCTCTAGCGCGGTTGCCTTCTTTTTTGCCCGCTGTGCGCGGACCATTTAGATTTTGTTGGAATATTCAACACTCAGCCCTATAGATTAGCCAAATGAGCATAAATAGACTACTCCCTCTGTAGATAATCAACAAGTCGTTCCTCCTATTCCAACAGATTTATCGCAGAGCCTCAAGACTTTGTGCGAAACGGATAAATGGACGGGCGGTAAATGATATCACTCTGTATATCTATCCACATTGAGTTGACGGTGCGATCATTTATCATTATAGTATTGTCTGTAGGTGCCTATCCAGCTGATCGATTAATCGCCACTGCCGAAAGCAAACTTCAATATCGATCTTCTTTTACTTCAAGTGAGAGTTACTCTGCATAGGCTACACCGCCATACCAAATCATTGTCCAGTCATCCTAGGACTCTTAGAGTTGTTGCTTGCACCCTTAAGATCTTCTCCGTACACATCCAATGATCTGTTAAGTGATGAGACGATCCGATATAGACGCCAGATATCAAAGCGGACCTCATGCGACTGTGCGAAATTCGCTAAGAGGATCAAAGCTGTGGGAGCATGCCAGGAAGGACCATACAGATAGTGTATTTCCTGAAGACACGGACGAGGCGGAGATCAAGGAACCATTGCTGAGCAGAGCGTATGTTATCCATCATGTGGCTATAGGAGCTCACCGCCATCGTCCAGGTGCGAGCTGAGGGGAGGCTTAGCGTTTCCTACAAGATTTGATCTGCTAACGCAACAACAATCCAGGCAATTCCAGACAGACAATAGTGTCGTGGTACGGCCGAAAGTCAAGTATCTCTCCTTCGATCAAGATGATGGTGTCAACCCACAAGAACAGGGACTAGTTGGCCTCCTCGGCCGACCCTCTCCGGCTCCGGGATATACACAAGAGACGGGAAACATTCTACAAGAGCCTGAGGCCCCCAGACTAGGACAAGAAAGGAGAGTAACCTTGCAAGGAACAATTGAGCCAAGTTCTAATACAAGGAATCGAGGAGGTAAGAGTGTTCGAAGAGAGAAGAATAAAAGTGTTGGAAACTTTGCTCGCCAGTCTTCAGAGTCCCCATTCCAGCCGCTTTCCCAGCAAGAGCAGGCGCTGGTACAAAGAGACGCATTGTGGGCGCAGCCAGATCCTCTTCGTAACAGACATACCATTTCCAAGAGCCTTATCACTGAGAAACAAAGCGCAGATGAAATCTCCGGAGAGCCTCCGATTGAGGAGCTTCTTTTTGGAGATGGTGATCCCGACTCCTTAGAATTCGAACCGGAGATGCTGCTGCAGCCCGAGACTCGGCCGATATCTCATGAGCAGCTTGTTGTAGAAGTTAGAGGCATCTACGCAGGTCTCGTTATGGTAGAGGCAAAATGTATCGATATCGATGAACGTCAATCCACGGCCGCTCAAGAAAAGGACCCAGCCAGGAGAACTAATCTTAAGAATGACCAATGGCAGTCATTGATTGCGTTACATAAGCAGTTGCTGCATGAGCATCATGATTTCTTTTTAGCCTCACAGCACCCCTCTGCTAGCCCCGCGCTGAGCAGGTTAGCTGCTAAATACAGTATGCCCGCAAGGATGTGGAGACATGGAATCCACGCCTTTCTGGAAGTCCTTCGATATCGGTTGCCCGAATCGCTGGAACACATGTTGGCATTCATTTACATTGCCTATTCAATGATGGCTTTGTTATATGAAACGGTGTCAGCGTTCGAAGATACGTGGATAGAATGTCTGGGTAAGACCCGCTTGACTGGCTTGCGTCTAGATCTGCTGATTCAAGTCATTCCCTAGGTGATCTTGGCCGTTATCGGATGGCCATTGAGGATGATGAGCCCAAGGACAGAGAGGTATGGTCTAACGTGTCTCGTTTCTGGTACAATGAGGCTTCCGACAAGAGTCCGCATATTGGCAGACTGTACCACCATCTGGCCATACTCGCGTGGCCTTATACTTGGGAGCAACTTTCACTGTATGCGAGATCTTTAACTTGTATTACTCCATTCGAAAGCGCCCGGAGCAGTATTATGACTTTGTTCAACCCCATCCTCCAAGGTAGGGATACGATTCGTCGTAGACAATCATCGCTAGAGATTTTGTTCATCCGAGCACATGCTATCTTGTTCACCAATCAGTACTCGGATTCACAGGACCAATTCCATGCAGTCGTGAACGAGCTTGAAACAGACGGCTTCTTTGATAATTACATTACTAAAGCCGATTCCAAGTTCAAGAAGAATGGCGTCTACGCTTCTATCTCAAACTTTGCAGCTCTGTTCGAGTATAGGACTCCAAGGGCGGGAGCGTCAAAATCCATCCTTCGCAAATGCTTCAATGATGCCAAGTCACGAGAGGAGAAAGCCGTGAAGGTTAACCCTGCGATTCAAGAAGAACCAATGGATCCATCAGAGCCCATAGACATGGATATCGATAATCCTACCGTGCCAATATCGCAAGCTTCGCTGTCTGTTATCTCTCAGGCGTCGAGACTTGTATCGCTGACTCTCAACGCGGCGTTGAAACGAACCAAAGACAAGAACGTGTATCCTCTTATACATGTTTCTCTGGTCTTCTTTTGGAGTCTGACGAATACCGAAGGGGCCATAAAGCTTATCGAGAAAGATGTTCCATGGAATACTATGTGTTCATTTCTCAATGCTCTGGTGCCCGAATATGAGGCGATGAAAGCAAAGGACCTGGCCCAAGCACACGCCCGGCTTGATTCAGCGGAAATCCCCAGCTTTGAAGCAGGGACAGGCAGACCATTGTTTGAGGACTTTGCCATTCGTGGTCAGGTATACACTCCAAAATACTATCCAAAAACATGGTTTTCTGATGGGGGAGTCGACGATGAGGAGCAATCATTGGAACTGCCATCAATGAACGAGCCAAGGGTGGAGAGACTTCTGTGGCTTGGGCGACGCCTTGCTGATGTTCGTCTATCTACCCAAAGTTGTCCAAAGGGTGCTGACCAAGGATTAGGTCGGACAACACATACAATACGATGCTGTAACCAAGTCTTTTTCGACTACAGACTACGTTGATAACTTCAAGTCCTCGTTAGCATCAACAGATGAAGACAGCGTGTTGTTAGATACGATGTGAGGCCAGCTGTCCGCCAGCTGTTGGAACATCTCTTGAGGATCGTGGAGGCATGTCGATGTTGCGACAAGGAGCTCTCGGCTCGCTCTGAATTATAAACCCTTTCTGGATATGTTTACCTTTAAGTCTCTTTTTCTGGACAGGAGCGCCGGCGAAGCTGTCAGAACAGAGCCTCACGGATGGAAGGAATTATATTGAAGGAGAAGGCGGTCGAAGATAGATATAGCATTGATATCAAATGATGAGGCCACCCGAAGGCTAAATATAAGCCATTTTGTAGTCTCTCTTGTTGAATGTGCCGTGACGGTATGAGCTGAGAGAAAGCGGTGTTTGGATGCGGCTAAGATCGAATCACTATACCTCCCAGCTCCAGTACTGGCTGCACAGCTCCACCAGAGAACCCTGAGGCGAGCTATGAAAAGACTCCGAAAGTGAAACCCCCCTCAAACTTTGAAGACTCCAGTGAATTTTTGGATGCTCCAGATCTTGGTTGTAATTCAAAAGTAAGTTAGACTTAGAGGTTACAGATATAACTAGTGGATCTGTCGGTAGTTCCGGCTGTATGGCACCTGATAAGGCTCTAAATCATTTGGTCAAGCGTCAGACTGATGTCGATGATCGAGTCCGCCACATTGCGCAGTCATTTAGGAAGAGGATGTGGAGTGTTGCGGACGGAAGGAGTACAAGCTATTAGGAAGCGACAGCAGTTTTTTGATCTGCTTTTGCTCTTGCCGTTGATGCACAGAAAACTCCGTAGTTTTAGTGAATAGCTACGTTTTGAAACTGGCGACCTTGAAATGGGCTGATAATTACGTAAATGTTTGCTAAATGTCGACGAGCAAAGATTCTAAAGCTTCATCGATTCTATTTCTGAGAATCTACTGGCATCCTGCGTGAGCGTTACCCTTCCCTTTCCATCCAGACCTGCATGCTCGTTACTGATTCTCACATTACTGTAGAGTTGGTTGATACGTGATATCTCATCGCCACTGATCCCCAGGCGATCGTCTGGAATCCATACCACAGGCCGTTGAATGCTAAGAGATCTACATTGAAATGCTAGCGGAGCAAGAGCATCTGGTCCACTTGCTGAGGAGTCTTGCATCTCGTGGTACATATCGGAGAATATCCCGTCGACAGGACCGGAGTTTCTCGTCGAAGCAAGCCGCTCGAAACATTTGCGTACCAGAATCTGAAGATGATTCGCTGTTCTGGTTCCGTGATACTGCTGTTCTTTCTCCTCTTCTCTCGTTTCACTCTGGGGTAGGAATCGAAGAAGTGGAGCAACTGCGTCATTCAAGAGAAAGTGAAAGCCAAGTGTCATTGCCGTAGCAATGATCATGATCGCAGCTTGGCCGACACAGGTTGCTCTGTTACGATCGTCACGAACTAAGAAGAACAGGCCTATCATGCAGAGCTCCATCACGTAGACACCCGTAAACAGCTGATTGAGGGCCGTTGGATACAGTAGACCTCTTGTGTTAGGTCGGGAAACTGTGACATATAGCAGATTGTAGCGGAATACTACCCAAAGAAGGCCAAAGGTGATGGAACTGAACAAGAGAATTATTGGAGCGATAACCGAATAGATAAGCCCTGGCGTGGCGTTAAACTTATACGTATGTGGTATAAGGGCGACTTACCGATGCAAGCTAGATTGGTATAGATGGGGAAAAGCGTACCCCACTGCATCTGAGGCAAACTTGTCTCCTCCTCCCATTTCTGTCTCGGCGTAACGCTCATGATTGAGGTGAGCGTATACCAATTAATCAGTCGTCCCACTTGAAGAAGCGAACTTGCGCTTTGGGAGAAGCATCGTATTAGTAGATACGAAAAGAAGTAATTGCTCGCCTTGGGAAGATTTGTGGCCAGTACCGCCGGTACAGAATCGAGGCCGTGAAGCACTTCTTGAACAACGGCCGTGATGCTCGAAGAAAGAGAAACTGTTAGGAAAACCTGTACGAACAGAAAGGTGAAATAGTACTTCTGTAGCGAAAGCTCGACGGCCACCTCTGTCAGCAGACCTCGACGTTCTGTGATGATGCGTAGTACGTATGGCAGTAGCGTAGTAAGTACGGTCAGCATCAGCTGCGGTAGAACACCTTGGATACAGCCGAGCAGCCACGATGGGAGTGCATTGATCCAATGGAGCCAGGGCAACAAAGCCGTCAGGTAAGAAATCTGAGATATCACACCAGTAAGGGCGACGGGAACAGACCATGTTAGAATAATCGCGGTGACAGAGACGACGACCAGGGCAGCCCGTACGTACCGGCTCCACCACTTCTTGGACAAGTTTTCCCATTTGACATCCACCGGCGAAGCTTCGAGATACTGAGACCTGAAACACAAGGGCGTACATCGAACAAGAGACTGACTAGCCATATACGTGGCCTCCTGGGTGTTGAATTGTATGAACGCGGAGGTCGTTAAGGGGTACTTCTCAGGCTCTTGCTGGTCCTGATCGATCTCGTTGTTCAAACGAGCCATCTCCTGCCAGCAGTGATTGATGGTATCCACTTTTCTTCCCACGAAAGGAATTGATGGCATCCAGGTAAGGTTGAAAATTGGAAGACGCATGCAATCGCGGTCCTTTTCACCGAGATATCGGTTCCAAAGAGGTTCTTCACTTCGAACATACGCATGGCTTGAAGCGCCCATCTCGGCTTTCTCTTTTCGACTCTCCGCGGATTTTATCGCCAATCTTATAAGCTTCGTTTCTGCGGCCTCTAGTGTGCAGACTATCGCCCTCCGCTCCAAAACCTTTTTCGATAGCTCGGACAGGTCTCGATTGATCCAGATCGCGCGTATGCCGCCAGGGAATACGCTATAAAGACGGGTAAGGATGGGAATGGTTAAGAATCTCTTAGGGATATCCGTCACAAGGATAGCATTTGCGAAGGCTTGAAGCCGATGCTGAGGTGAAGCGAGGTACGCTTGTCGGATGCGGATATACTCCGTCAATTCTGTAGTTATTGTGTAGCATACGAAGATGGCCACGGTCAAGGCCATTATCAGATGAGCCCAGTAGAAGCTGGTGTGTTCCAGCCCCACGTTGGCCCAACTGAGTCTATCCAGACCTTGGACTCCGCCTGGTGCGTTCTTCCCGTGAACAAGGTTCAAAGGGACCAGGATCGGAACTACGATTAGGCTCAGAGGAACGAATATTTTCAGAAGCGTACGAAGGTAGCGAAGGAAAAAGAAAGCGTCAAGGCCGGACTTCTGAAGAATGACTCGATCTGATGTTTGGAATACAGCAGAAATCCAGGAAAATAATCCTGACGGAGCTTCAGCGCGCTGTTTTTCAGGCACAAGGTACGTTCGAGGCTGACTGGCATTCGTGAGTCGTTAGTCCTAGACTCCAGCAAGGAGGAGACTCACTACAACTGTGTGAGTCTGTCTTTCAGTAGGATGAAGAGCACGACCTCAGCGCCGAGTACCGAGGCTGAGACGGTAAGAGACGCTAGAAATGAATGCAATGACGTTCCCTGGCTACGTTGAGCTACTTGAGGGAACGCATTGATGCCTGCGGCGACGCCGGAATTAGATTGAGGGATCATCGACGGCAGGCTTCTAGGATATGTGATACAAACAGCAGTGACAAACCGAGTTAACGGGGGCCTGCTTAGATACTATAAAGGAAAGAGAGCTCTGCTCGATCACAACGCTGGGGGTGCATATTCTGGATGCTCAAAACTCAGTTTCTGGCCTCCATGAGTTGCAGGAAATTGCCCTGAAACGTTTACTAAAAAGAGCGACAGCAATGCCGCAGGCGCAAAGTGCACTACGGGGGTGGACAGGGACAGATGGTGTGCCGGCTGTCGAGCGCGGTGGAAGGTTTTCAATCGGACTTCCAGACCAATTCTATACGAAAAGGATAACAATGATGGTGTCAGGACATGCAAGAGAATGGAGGTAGTGTAGGACAGCATCCAGAAGTGACAGGGGTCTTGTCTAGAGGCGCTACCAGCGGAGCCAGTGTCCTAATCAAGCCTATGTTCAATTAACAGAATGTGACCCGCCTCCTTTGTGCCTCGTATCACATGAAACACGCTGTCTATTTAACGCCGCACTAGGGTGGCAATGCCCAAGATCCTTCGATCACAATACGGAGGGTATTGCCAGATCATGTGGTCCAGACGTCTAGCGAGTCTCTGACAAAGAATTGTTGAACAATCCGACCTACTGGGTTGAATGCTTGAAGGGGCGAGAGGCGAAACCAGATCGATGGTTGGAGTTGATCTCAAGGCAGAATCTGGGACGTCGTTTTTAGGTAGCCACTAGCGCAACCTTATATGACGTGCATTCTCGCGGTAGCTGACAGCCTCCGTGCATTTCTCGGTATTCTCCGAATGACTTGCGTCCGCGCCTTGTAAGAATCCTAATTACGGGAGGATAGACTCATGGCTGCAGGGGCTCGATCTTGAATCGAATAGTCCAATTACCATTTAGCGTACCCGCTAGTGCTGGGCTCAGCCTCTTCCAGTCCCAACCATACATTTACAGCACCTCAGACAAATACGCGCTCGGGCCTCTCCCTTTTAAGCGCTCCAAAAATTGGGCATGTTGGTTTGAAACACGTGTTTCGACTTCGGTTGCGCCATCGAGACCGCCAGGAGAATTGCTCAGCCTCACGTCCCGCGAATCCATCAACTGATCCCTCCACAGCACAGCACAACATCTTTTCCGGATGCCCGCAGCTCGTGCCTCATCACGTGACAGTAGTTTTTTGAGTATACTCAAAAAACTACTGTCATGTGACCTCGCACCCTTTGCCTGGAGAGGTTTCAGGTCAGTCCCTCTTACTTGCAACATGAGATGAGTCAAACACCGAAAGAACCAGCTCTTGTATGTGATAAGTTCCCGATTATCCTCCCAGCTAATCCGTGTGTAGGCATTGAGTGAGATAGTGGAGATTCTCTCCATGTATTCGAAGTGTAATTCAAGGGAGGACTATATCACGCTCCTCGATAGCCTGGAAACCCTGACGACAGAACTCAGAGAAGAGATAGCACACAAAAGACAACGTCAGAAGAAGACCAAGCAAAAGGAGACGCAGTTCAACCATGGCCCCGCCAATATTCCACAGTTCCCAAATGTGGCAACAAGGTCGCGCGGGGCCGTGTCAGCGACTAATCTCTCGTCCTTAATGCTGCGCTCGCACTTGAAGCCTGGACCGTTTCCCTCAGACGAAGCCGAGTCACCGTCCGTCTCTCAGGAAACTACTATCGCTGATCAATCGTCCGTGGCTCATAACCAATCCGAAACGACCCATAGTGATCATGAGGACTTCACGCTGAAGGCCGAGGCGAGACCGGCGTCGACGAACACGGGAGTACCAGCAAGGGACAAACTGAAGCAAGAGATCGAACGCTGTGAGAAGACTTATCGAGGGAAAACTTTCATTGTCAATGGTGATGAACGCTCGGAGACTGTCTTTCCCGACGAGATCAGCGGCTTCTTCTCTCGTTTTCAAGAGGGAACCTGGCTTGCTAACTTTAATTTGATGCCGTTGCTTTTCTCTTTCAGGTGGGCGTGGACGACTTTAGTGTTGCCCAGCTCCTATACGTCGGCATTGAAAAATGGCAATCAGCAATCCAGTACGAGAGTACGGTGGCCATTACGTCGCGATCATGATCGTATCATCCTTCCGTGCTGCATTCAAGATCATTGGACGCTGTATGACGTAGACCTCAAAGGTAATTCCATCCGACATTATAACTCCCTCGCCGAAGATATTTCAGAGTTAGAGGAAGTGGTGTCCGCTATCAAAGAGCGACTGGCCCATGCCATGCATGGATGGGAAAGCCCAAATCGGGACTTTACCATAGTTAGTGGGGTGAGTGAGGACTCCCATCCCTGCATATCCCATTTCAGCCACTTAAGATTTGCAGGCATCCCAGCAGCAAGAGAATGGTGATGATTGTGGGATCTACATGATATACAACGCCGACTGTCTCGCCTCAGATCGAGACACATTGGAGGAGCAGATAGACGGTGTTCAGCTCCGATATCGTTACCTTGAACGTCTCCTCGAACTAGAACGTCAAGGAAGGAGTGAGCGGCAGATAGTGGACATGGTTCTCCCTCCAAACAGGACACTCAGAATCAAACGGCGGCGGGTACCTGAAGGTATTTCAGATGATGAGTCAGACCGGGACCAACAAGGATCTCGAAAGAGCCGCAGGGTAGACTGGAGGCCTCCATCCCACTTAGGTTCTCAAGATACGTGGATTGAGGAGCGAAACCACCTCGCCACTACCCTCTCGAAGCAAGTATATGGGAGGTCCAAGCCTGAATGTGGAGAACGAGCGGAGGAACTGCTTCGGATGATCGAGGCGATCGGATGCGAGGATGTCATGACGACTTGGGATGAAGCAATCGCCGAGAAGAAGTCGGGCATCAGAATACCGACAGCGGATTCGACAGCTAAGGCTATCTGTCAACTCATCGAGCGGGCTCAGGTCAGATCACTCAAGGACAAGGTGCTTTTACGAATTGGAAAATGGATTTTCACAATGAAGATATTGCAAGATGTTGAGAAATTTAAAAAAGAAGGCGCTCCGTCCAGGCAGAGCATCCTCAAAGCTGATGTCGATGTGAAAGGGCCTGCATTGAAAAGAGCCTTCACAAATTTCATGGAAGAAGCCCATCCTGAGCTCCAAAAGCCAGAATTTGACAAGCAGCGAGACGTACAATATTCCAAGTATCGACAATGGTGGCGTGAGGGTCAGATATGGGTCCTTCTGTATAATGCATTCGGCGCTGCGGTTTTATTACTCGTTCCGGCAGGCCAGCGTGCCGAGGGAGGATATTCAGTCAGCAACCATCTGTAAGAACTTCTTCCCGTGTATGAAGGACCATATCCAATGTTGGTTTACAGATATGTGGACATGAAATCTAGCGACCGCGAACCCTTCATCAGAGCCCTGCAGAAACTACGACCCGATTTAAAGAAGACTGTTTCTGAGCTAGACGATCACCTTGAGGTTCTCAAAGATGACATTGCAGACTTACTTGGACGGCTTCAGCATCCGCGTATATCTCAGGAGTTGAAAGTTGAACGACCCAAAGACGATCCCTGATGAAAATTCTTCAAGCATTCCGCGAAGATACTAGGCCGTGGCCTTCGTTAGCACGACCTGGGATGCACACTACGTCATATGTACATAGATTTGGTACAAATTCAATGTTTTCATACTGTTTCTGATCTCCTATTTAAACGACCTAACTTCCAGTGCTCGTCATTCACGTCACGCAGCGTTGTCCTTGTCTTTCGTGAAGAAAACGGATGCCCCGCTTGTCAAAAGTTGATATGCAGCCTTGAATTGGATATTGCCAAAAGCAGAGGTCGGAACCAGAAGTGGAGGTGACTCTTACGTTGACTGAGGAGCGGTCATTAAAAGAGGGGTGGGTCAGAATCTGAGGGAAAGCCGAGCGTAGGTGGCCAGGATCTCGAGTCAGAAGGGAGGCATGTATTTAAAGAGGACTGAATTCTCACAATTTCGCCATACAGATAGTCGAGCCTCAGAACACAAAGGAATTTGGTTTCATCTCAACCTCCACGCGACCCTGCTGACTAGAGGATCCTTATTACGGGGCAGGAATTGAATATTTCTAACGCAAATACGTCCCACGTGATGTGTCTCATCGTATTTCCAGTCTTCACGCCTACGCCGAAGACGCTTCATGAAGATTCCATCACACAGTATCCTCGCCAAGAAGCAAGGAAGATTCGTCCGGCAGAGTTTCGTGCTCTCCTGCACGAGCACGCTCCCTTCCTCCTGGGGTGGACTGAAACGTCCCACAATGATGATAAGTCCTGCGAAACGAAGGCAACTCTTCCACCTTACGTTCGAGACCCGAAGGCCTTTGAGGGGGGCAAGCTGATCGCAAATTTGGAATGAAGGACGTGGTGGGGGTGATACTTTGGGGCGTTTTACAAGCAAGAGTTTGGCGTGACGCACGTGTCTCAGATTCTGGCCAAATCTGAACGAGAGCAATCGTTGTATGGTAGTTCTTTCAATTAGGCAAAATGGAGTGACTTGCATAAGTGTGCCGATCCAAGACGGTGCTGTCGCAAGTCATCATCACCCTCATCTAGAAATTGCTTCCCCCAAATCGCTCTAATGCATCCGACTAACTCTATACAAGGACAGTTCCCAATCCATAGTAGCACGATTCCGTATATAGCTTAGAAGTGCAATCTCACGCCGACTAAAGAGAACGGCCGTGGAGGTAGAGAGTTCGCCCTTCCAGAACCACGGAATGACTATGCTAATGTATTAGAACAGGAAAGACGCTTTCACCATGGAAATGTGGAGCCGAATGCATTTGTTCTTGGGGTTTGATGGCCTTGGAATGGAGGTGATTGACTCTCCGATGCATGACGTGAGCGTACGAAGGAAACAGTGGTTGCAGATGCTGTTTTTATTTTGCGACAATAAACGCATTTACCGCCTTGCAGATATGCGCTCTGGGCTCTAAACCGACGTCACCAAGCTTGGAAGAAGCTCGCCAAGATCCCCATCCCTCCTCAGTTCGCCAAAGAGCACTTCTCCTGGAGTGGAGAGTTGCGACGCAACAGCAGGTAAAAATGATACGGCAAGAGAGCCCGCTGTACTAAGCAAGATCTGATTCCCCACCCAGCCGTACCACCTGCCCACTCGATCACACCGGTTGTATGTCCTAGCTGCTTTCAACGACGATCGCAGCTTTTGCCGTGCTGCATCTTGACTGGGGTCGTGGGCGTTTGAACCTCCCACTGGGGGTTCACGTGTTGTGTCAACGCCTTCAAGGTTGCTCTGATCCCTTGGAAGAATGGATGCAGTCCAGCCAGGTGCTGATGAATGCCGTTGATCTGTCTTTTCTCCAAATTCACTCTCTGTTGTTTGTAGAATGTTTTGACTCGATATACCTTGAATTCTCTTCTAGCCTGTCAGACTGTAAGCATTTTTACTCTCAAGGAGGTGCTATGGCCATACAATGCTCTAATTTCATCGAGTCTTGACGATACTTGATCGGCACCGAGATTCAGATGAGGTCCGTTGTCCGCCGGTATCTCAAACGAATGGTCGGCCGGATCCATGCATGTCCAATCCACCTGTGGATCGACTGGTTCGCTTTTCACTTGACTCGTCACTGGCCCAAGGCTTTGGTTGGCTGTATTGTCCATGGACGACCCACCCTGATCGAAGGTGGTGTTCTGGTAGTCTGGAAAATATGCGTCGGGTTGATTTTCAAAGTTCTTGAAGAGCTGATCCCACTGCTCGTCCGACAAAGGTTCTTGCTTGATGAAAGCCATCTCGAGAATTGAAAGAGTAATGATTATGGGGACTGCTTCAGTAAGGCCGGCTTCCTTTTATCGGCGTTCCTGGAGCAGCAATATTTGGATTTTGAGAGGCAACGAATGGGATGTCTCAGGGGACTGTAAGCGCCAGAGGGTCCGAGCGGATCCAAAAATGATACACGCCGTCGACGTGCATCGATTCTCCACCCCCCACATGCATGATTACGTGCATTAGCCCTCCACACCCAGAATCCCTTCACTTGAAACGCTTACCCCGCGAACCCGTTCTAAGCCTCCTTAATTTCTACGCGCCGCGTACATGTCTGCGCCTCACCCGGATATCGTAGCCCTACCAGTCACGAAGCGCTATCCGAATCTCGATGCTCTTGATAGTCCGACCTAAACCTTTATGCCGCTAAAAGCTCCACAAAATTGAGTTAGTCAAAAACAGAGCGTCACAATAGGATTCTGGCTGTTCGGTGACTAGTTCTGACTTCGCCCCTGAGGTGTGGATATCTTTCAGAATGTGCCGCAAAGGATTTGAAGCATCCATTATACGCTGCGTTTTTGGGGTATATCTACGTGCCTGCGTTTGTTGAGAAGATGTTAGAGCTCTCAGCAATCACCAAGCCTTCACATCAACTTCCCTGAACAAGGCACCATCATCACAGACATGGCATCGCAAGGCCAAGCAATCAGCTCCGAGCATCAGGCGTTCCGGGTGGTTAAGGCTTCCCGCCCCCCTCAGAAATCCTGAAGCTGACAGTAGTAGCAGATAGATCCATCGATCTGCACGACGTGTGGTATCGAATGGTTCTCGAATCAGAATCTTCATCGGAAGAACAACATCCTTCAGAACCAACAGGGCATCCTGACCGATCAGTTGTTCCGGGTCGGTCACATCAACCAACTCAACGAGCTCCGGATCAGAGCTCTTGACCACGAACGGGAACGGTATGCCACACTCGCAGAGTCGGCGAACCAAGCCGCAGCCGGTCTTCAGAGACACCTTGACAGCCAACAGGAGACTTTCGAGGTGGAAAGGAGGGAGCGCGCTCTCGCCGTTCAGTCGCTGGAACACGAGTCGGCTCGCCGAGAAGCGACAGAGAGATGCCTTGAGCATGAACGGGCTATCGTTCAGAAGATGACTGACATTCTCGACAAGCTTGAGCTTCCCAACGGCGAGGATTTGACCATTGATCTTCCGGACAACATAGGTCTTGGTACCCTTTTCCACGAATGGGAAAGTACGAAGTCGGAAGTGAAAAGTCTGCGGAACGAGCTGCAGCGTACGGCCGAGGAGCTGCAGCACAAACAACTCGTCCTTGAGAACCTGTCGGAGAAGTTTGAGATCCAATCACAGAGTATGTCAGAGACATCTTTCTCTGATAGCGACGAGGAAACTAGCACCGAGACAGCCGGATTTCGGGCAGCATCGACGCTACAAGGAATTGGGGGACGAGTTGGATGAGGAGAAGGGCAAATGTCGTTCACAATGTCGCTGTGATGCTCACGGAAGAGCTTTGTTTTGATTTGGATTTTGCTGCGAAGAGTGATTGTTAACTCGGTTGGGCTTTTCGTAGATGTGTTGTTCGCTGAATACAATGCTGTACCTCCAAACCCTGTCGCCTTCAGGTGCTTGGTCTAAGTAGTAACTCACATTTACATCGAGTGCCCGTACGATTGAGAGGTAGTCCTGCAGGCTGCCAGAAACGGATGCCCATAAGAGGTCAATTTTTGGATGATGATAGACGCATATAAAACCTGCCAGGATCTCTCTTTCTCTTTCTCTGTTCTGTAATCATTTTATGTCAGCGTAGTCAAACATGACCATCTGTAAGCATCTTGGGTGGTTACATGTGGCGGGTGGAAGAGAGGTCGTGTTGATCAATTCCGGCCGCTTGGCGAGAATCGTAGGGGAGCTGACTAATCCGGCAACTCAGCAACCCTCTGTGCTTTTCTTCATAGGTCGGAAAGCCAAGAACCAAGCTCTCCGAGAGCTTTTTCCAAATCACATCAAGAAAGGGCGTAATGACGGCATTGCGACTCTGCGAGTCGATAACACAAGCCTCTATTCCGACTATCCAGTGCTTTTTGCCGAAAGCGATCCGTTTGCGACGGTCGTATCAACTTTGAACGCATCCTGCCATGAAACCGAGTCATTCCCCGTCAGGTGGGCGAATGCCACGACCGTGCAGGATGTCTATGACATCCTGCATGCGCGGATATTCTGTCCCTTCAGCGACGTACTGTGTGTTTTTGCCGACGACTTCCCTAACTTCAACAGTGTCGTGATTCGCCTGAAAACTTGGGCCATTGCCGGAGGATCAAGTTGCCTCGAGCAGGTAGGACCGCGGGTCGTGATCGTCAAACGCGGTGGCGAGGCAAGCGTCAGTCCTACACATGATGTACTTGAGATGCAAGACATCCAAGTTAGCCTGGATCAGAAGGTCTTGAAGGATTTCTATTCTTCCATCAAGGTCCTACATCTGGCAGACGAGCAAATATCCCCATTGGCACGTTTTCGACGGTTGAAGGAGCTACTTTGGAGGCAGATGGATGAGATGCGAAACGTCCGATTGCGTTGTCGACGCCTCTACTCGGCCGTGCACCTGAACAAGTTCTTCCAAATGGCCGTATCACAGACAGCAGCCTCAATTCTCCGACCTTTTAACTTCGTTACGGCAAGCCGACTAGGCAACGAAGTCGGTCCGGACCACGCCGATCATCTAACTTCGTTCTTGCGACTGGGGATGGACCGCGATCTATCGGACGATACCATGGCAAGTTTCATTGCTTCTACCATATTACTGGACGCCTACCCTCCCAAGATGCATCGTGAGTGCTGCACTGGCAATCTACAAGTTACGAGCTGATGCAGGACTCAGATTTTGACCCGAAGACAGTATACGATGCCATCTACCACCCTTCGTGTCTCAGGTCCCTCGTTGGCTTATTCAAAGAGCGATCGTGTGCGGAAAGTGAGGCTGTGGAGCAGGCCGAGGAGCAAGAGCAACGTATCAAAGTGCACTTGGCCACGTATTTCGTGGATATGGTCTCGTTCGGCAAGACCGCTGCACAAGTGCATTGGGAGAATGTAGGCGGCCTTGGCATACCGTGGCCGCAGGTTCGAAGCAACAACACCTGCATCTGGTGCACTCGCAGGACGCCAGGGAACCCACTTTCCTGCGGGCATATCATATGTAATGCCTGTGTACGGATCTATGGGGATGAGATGCCCATTGTGGATTGTCAATATCAGATTGGCACTTGTCTTTTATGCCGTTTCGGGAGTCGCACCGTCAGACTCAAACCTCTCTCCGCTGGCGAACGGATTTTGGCTATCGATGGGGGAGGCACGCGTGGTGTTATTCCATTGGACATCCTGGCGATCATTCAGGGTATGATGGGAAGTGAATTACAAATTCAAGACTTGTTTGATCTTGCCTTCGGTACTAGCGTTGGTAAGCTTCACATTCCGATCTTGCAAGATGTCAGGCTTAAAATTGAGATAGGGGGTCTCATTGTCTGTATCTTATTTCTACGTGGCATACCAGTTTCTGAATGTGTTCACATTTTCGATGCATTGGCTCGGAAACTCTTTGAACGACCTCAAGGGCAAACGAACTTCATCAAACGACTTCGTCTTTCGTTGAAGGGTTGGTATAGGGACGGCCATTACGATGCGAAAGCCCTCGAAGACTGTCTGAAGGATAATTTGGGAATCGACGATCGCATGTTTGGCTATCAACCCGGGATCCTTGCCACCAAAGTGGGCGTCGTCGCCGCTACCATTGGTAATGCCTCTCCGGTTATCTTCACCAATTATAACGGACCCGGTGCAAGGAAAGACGAATGCGGTAAGGTGAGTGTTGTGCTTGGAGAAAAAAGACTGAATGATCGGTCAGGATATACGCACGTTCGCCCGGAGAGATTCGAGGATGAACCGTGCACATGGGAAGCGTGAGTGTGTTGCCTTTGCAGGAGATTAGAGACTGACTTCGCAGTGGTCGAGGTACTTCCGCTGCACCTGTGTGAGTGCATTGGCGTAGCCGTTAGGCGGAGCACGGCTGACTCGGAACAGTTTGTATCGATCAGCACATATCAAGGCATCCGGACCGGTTCAGGATGGTGGAATGAGCGGACACAACAACCCGGTCAGAATTGCATTGTCCGAGCGTCTACGCAACGATCCATCTCTCTTGGCCCCCGACATCGTAGTGTCCCTCGGCACAGGTGCCCAGAAGACCTCGACATCTCCCAGGACCACTGACTTTCGCCACGTGATCCTTGACGGCTATGTACCTCGACTTTGGCGATCTTACATGTCTTCCTTCAATGGGCAAAAGATTTGGGATGAACTTATCAACTCTGTGGACGAAAGAAAGAGGGAAGATTACATTCGGTTGAATTCCGTTTTACCCAGCGACGAGCCGGCGATTGACAACACTGATCGCATGGATGAGCTACGAGAAAGTGTCCACGTACCAGAGATGTACCGAGTCTGTGAAAAGACACTCTACGCATTGCTCGTCTGCGCATTCTATTTCGAGCTGGCAAGCATTGAACGCATTCGGGAAGGCCAATATCATTGTCGTGGTACGATACGATGTCGTCTTCCAGGAATTCCCGCCGTTAATTCATTAACTCGATGTCATGTATCTAACTTAGCTTTCCTTACCGACGTCGAGACTTTGGGTTATTATGCAGGGAATCTAGATTTATGTGTTTTATGTCATAGGTATCAGAAGAAGGTTGACTTTGTAGTTCGCCATCCGACGGAACTTGTGACCATTTACGCCGAAAGCATTACACAGGGGCGGAGGAAGATCAGTGCTTTCCCTCAGGCAATGCAGTGGTTTGAAGATCACCAAAAGCTCGATGCCCCTTTCGGAACAGCATTTCACAGGGACTTGCAGGACCGATCCTGCAAAGCTTGTATTCCGAATATTAGTCTGAAGAGACCGATCTCCGATGGTGAGCAGAGGTCACCAATGTGCAAGAAGCCTCGACTTGGGCCGCGGTCTGAAGGACCTCTATTGGAGATTCCAGAAGAACCAATATAGTGGGCATAATGGGACGTGGTATTATCATTGTTCTACGATGTCATCTCGCTATATAATTTCTTCGAACGCCGAGATAGGTAGCTTGCAACCCAGAAATAATACATCTAATCTATAATAATTACGAGTTTGCAAGATCATCAAGCACGTCCTTAACAAATTGATCCATTGTGTACATTGAGGGTATAGTGCTTATGCTAAATGCGGCCAATGCGTGTAAACTACGGCTAGCTCCCCAGGCTTAGACTGCTTCGGCCTGTCAGAGGAAGCTCTATTCACTCCTCAGTCTCAGTTTCCTTCTTCTCGTTATTGGCATCGGAGAGGCTCGATTCCTGAGTTGTCGTCGAGGTATCAACGTGCGCTGATTCAATGGATTCATGGACAGATTCATTGTCGGTTTCGAGAACCTCGGGAGAATTGAAAGCAGCATTGGGCTGTGTCCCAAAGCCAATAGACTGCGTTTCATTGACACAAGAATGATCAGATGCCAGAGGTATGCTGGCATCTTCTGGTTCTGGCCGTGCCTTGACAGTTTTCTCGTAGGTGTCCATCGCAGCCTGTAGATTTTTGAATAACACTTCGCGCATCCGGTCCACAATATTTCTCATTGAAGCTCTTGCTTCCAAGATGGTAGCATTTCGGGGATCTTCGACTGCCCAAGATCTTAGAACCTTTGAGTAGTAGGTATCATATTCATGGTCACCCCTGGAAACCCAGTGACACCGAAGTCTCCACATCTCGCCGTTGGTATCAAGCGATAGCACCCAGGCCGCATCGTAGAAACCGTCCTCCAAACCTATCGCCTGATGCAATCTGAGAAGGTTGTACACCGCACTCGCTCCGTTATGGAAGTTTTGTAGTTTTGCCACGTTCATCGCTCCCGATGCTCCTTTCAGCTCGGCGAAGAACACGGGAAACGAGAGCTTGTTCTTGCTAGGGCTGGCGAGTCCTCGTAGCTTTCGAATGGCTTCGCCTGGAAAGAGTTTTGAGTGGAATCCAATGGCATAGTCGGGCTGCGGAGGTGCAACTTTGGGATCATGATTCGGGTAAGGGGGGATCCAATGCGTCCATTGCCGGTTCCAGTGCTCCTTCAGCGTGTGGCATGTGTCCACTCTGTTCACCGGGAAAATCCTTGGGAATACACTAGACGAAACGCTGTTCTCGTTGGAGCTGCGTCGGACGGTCACCCGGATATCCTTGATTTCACGGTCCTCAGGCGGCGCAGATGCGCGTTCCCTTCCCACCAATGATTGAAGCTCCCTCCAGTTGTTGGGCTCTTCGTCATCTGCCTCCACGACGCGATGTGTTTCCAGTATGTCATCGAAATCAATGTCGTAAGCTGTGACAGATTTGGATTTTGAGGAGAGAAGGCTAGCGCTCCCTTTTCGTTTGCTGTCGGAATAGTCCGACACCGTCCGCGCTCCATTCTTAGAGCTCATGACATAGGACCACTGATCACAGTCAGCATTGTGCGTAGAGAGAGCTTACCCCCAACTTGCCTCGGAGCCTTTGCTATCATGGACTTCCTTCTGTTCGTCTTGAACAATCTGAAGCGCTGACGCGGTCAAGTGCGTTGGTCGCGCGACAGCACGGCAAGCTCGCTTTGCACAGCGTTGCTTGTGGATATACGAACTCTTTCTCTTCCGTCCCTGTGGCTGAGGTTCTGCAGATGCAGACTCCTGTTCGGCGTGCGATCTAGGTGCGAGATCTCCTGGCGACATCTAAGCGATCACTACTTTTCGATTGACGCCGTCCGCCTTTGAGTTTGTCAGAACGACGTGTCAAGACTGGTGTTTGAGGATTCATAGGCAAGGACCTCGGTTGCGATGAGCGGTTGTGGAGAGAGTATTCACAATTCTGGAAACAATCTAATTAAGTCGGCGCTAAGGCATATGCCAAGGCTTGGTGTGCTCCAATCAATCTCCACCTGAAACTCTCGGCGAAACAGGTGCGTTACATAAGCCTTTTTCATGGTCTGGCGTGTCACTACAAGTAGAACGACAATTGGTCACTAAAGATGCTAAGGAAGCTTTCCATCTATTTGATTTGCTCCGATTCTAATTCTAGTGTGTTCGGTAAAGACTGACTAATGAAAATACAAATTTCAAGGAACCTCACGCCTTCTGCCCCGCCTAATATTTCTCACAAGTAGACTCAAAGCTCGGACTCGACGGAATCTCTGGAAGTTCCAGAGGCCTCCGGGGTGCGTGAAGCGGCCTCCGGCTGTACATTACGCTTCAGGCCCGTCCTCTGAGGGACTATATTCTCAATATCTTCATCATCATCATTATCCTCCTCCTCATCGTCGTCGTCGTCCTCAGCCTTGATCATTACGTCCGCTGACAGCCACGGCATCTGTTTGATATCGGCTTTTGTTAGTTGCTCCCCGGTATCCGGATGCTCATTGTTCTCCCGACACTGATCAAGTTCCGCGAGTAACTGTTCATTCTGAACATCCAATTGTGCATCGATACGTCTGAGTTTGGCAGGGCTGAGTCCTTTCATTCCAGAGAGCGCAGACCTGGTGCTTACATATTTTTCCTCCAGGACCTCGATCAAGTAATACTGGATTTCGCTTTGAGTACGCGCGGTTTTATTGACTGACCTTTGATTCGTTTTCTTGACTTTGACTCGCCCGTAGATTCTCATATCCTTGGCCGCTGTGTTCCTTGGTAGATCTTTGGATCCGTATATTCCCTCTTCTAGCCATTCTTTGGCGACCCCTTTCCCAAATTCTGCTCCTGGGTATATCTCGAAATACGGATTCGTATCCGTTCCACGATTCACGATGACCCGCGAGCCGAAGCCAGCTTTTCTGACGACCTCGACTTTTCCAAGGGATGTTCGCCCGTCTGACTCATCGGGTATAGGAACCCCGACTTTGGTCTTCACACCACCTTTGGTGGAAGTCTGACCAGCTCGATCGGCGGCTTTGGTCTTCACACCACCCTTGGTGGAAGACTGCCCAGCTTTATCGGCGTTTGGGGACGCTGCGGCTCCGGAAGACTCTGCGGCTTCAGATGGCTCTGCTCCGTTAGGGTCTGGATCTCTAATAATAATAAGCCATGTCTCAGGGTACCCATGCCGCTCATTCAATTGACGCAGTACATCGTTGATGTTGGTTAACTTTTTTCTCGCGATACCGTCAGCCGGATCTTTGTCTAAAGCTTTGACGTAAGGTTGCGCCAGTTCGAAATTGGCAACGAAGGTGGGAATCTGAATGACAAAGTTCTGGAGGTCCTTCTTTGGAAGCCTGTCCTTGAGGTTTTGCTCCTTGATTTGCTTATTCAATTTCTCCAACTCTAACTTCGCTCCAGCGTCCTTGGGATTTTCCATGAGCTTTCCCAAATGCGTTGTAGCTTCCTCATAGATCTTCTTGCGGAAATCATCAGGCTTTGGAGCTTCGCTCTGCTCCATGTCCATTGGATCAGTGTCGTTATCTGCGTCACTTTCCTCCGCATAAGCGTTCTCGGCAAAGTCCTCGGATTCAACGCCGAGGGCTTTGGCTGCTGTGTTGACAACTATATTGGAAGTCAGATGTGCGTCAAACTAAGATAAGCGAGGGGTCTCGGATGGCTCCAAACAGTACCACCGAGTTTTGCCTACGTTTGAAAGCCTCTTCAGCACCTTCGTACTTGTTCTTATCAGGGTGTAAGAGCAGCGCGAGCTTCTTATACGCTTTTTTGCTTTCTTCTTTTGAGCTTGGGTCCTTCACTCCTAGGATTCGATAGTACTGATTCGGTCCACACTTTAGCACCCGGTTGACTGCATTCTTCTGCTCTTCTGTGTATCCTTTCTGGCCTTTATCTGATGCGCCATCTGGGGATGTGTCCGGAGGAGCCGCGTTTTGAGACGGTTTCGCCTGACCTTTTCCTTTGTTCGCCGTGACCCCAGCAGTGTCTGGACCCGACGTGCTCTCTGGGGTCACAACATTGGAGGGTGCCATTGCTGCTTCTGCCTGTTGACGTGCTCTGTCGGCCTCAAGGCGAGCGGTATCTGGGCCCGGCGTGCTCTCTGGTGTTGGAAGGCCGTGGGATGCCCTTGCTTGCTCGGCCTGTGTGTTTACTTTGTCGGCTGCAATCTGCTTGGGATCCGGGCTTAGCGCCTTCCCTTCGGCTTCTATGGTCGAAGGCCCTTTCGCTCCGAAAGCGCTCATGGTTCAATCGAGAGGTTTTTTCCTTGTTCTCTTTCTGTTTCAAGAATTGTCTCTCCTTTGGAGGAACAGTATCGCTTGGCTCTAAGGTGATGATGATGCTTGAGTAGATGTATTCAAGGACCGGATCAACCGGTCTGTTTTTGGGAATGATATGTACGTATGGTTGTGTTTTTCTTCGGATGATTGATTTGGAAGTGTAGCCCTTTTATAAAGTACTGGTGAGCCCATTCAAGCTCTCATGGCCGTCAATTTTTGCAACGTCCTCTGAACCTTTTTGGCTGCGAACGGGACCATCTAAATGGTCCACCTGGACATCCAAAACTGGGCCCTTCCGGAATTCGTTTTTGGAGGGTCCCTATTTCTCTCTCTTTGACAGTAATCTAGTCTCTTCCTCAGTGTTGCAATCTTTGACGTCCAACATTTTGACTTGCAAAAGGAGGCATGAACGGATCGATATTACTAGCATTACTGACGGCGTTGATCGCTGAAACGTAAGTGGATAGCATGCAGATCGAGCGCGCTAACGTTCTATTTAGCAGCCATGTCGATGGTGCGCCCGAGGTGATGTCCTTTGAGTTGGACGTGAGCTGGAACTCAACAAGTCTCAACGCCAGTATACAAACGACGACACCAGAGGCTAGCCCGGAAGCTATGTCTTCGAATTCATCGATCCATCATGTCGTCGTGGACAGGGACGAGAAGACTGTGTTCACTCCGAATCCATTGAAGGCATCCGTCGGCGATACCATCTTGTTTACCCCGGTGAACCTTGGGGACCATATAGTTCAGATCTCTTTGGACCGACCTTGTCAAGCAGTTGACTCGTTAAGCGCCGTCAATTTCTCCAGGTTAATGATCCCTTACATGGTGACAACAGAGGATCCGGTATGGTTTTATTGCCCATCGCCACAGCAGGCCTGTGCGCCTCGTGGCAAAGATAGAGGAATCTTCAGCTTGAACCCTTCATATCGTCACACAGTCAACGACGGTACCACAACGAGTGTCGCGCAGGGGGATTCTACGAGCACTCCGAAAACATCCAGCCTGTTACGGACTGGTAATGGTCCGGCCGCTTCGGTGCTCACCGCAGTTCCTTCTTTGGGTATGTGGCCAACGAGCAACAATACGTGGGCTATGAATAGCAGTATCTGGGCAACTGGTGCCCCAAGGCCTGGGGCGCGGCCGTCAGGACTTTCGTTTTCTGGTCGGGCTGCGAATAAGGAAGTATCTAGGGGCGTGGTGTCTTTGCTTATTACCTACTACTATCTCATAGGAATTTTGTAACATAGATAGATCAAAACGAAGCAGAATGAACCCCATTCATGTTTGACCCTGATTCCTTTATGCAGATGATATCTTGTAACAACGACTGTTCCCAGCATGCTTTATTCCCTATACCGTGCCTTTCAACCGCCTGCCACATCACTAAAGTATCAGCTGTCTCCATCCTGCCTAAGAGATAAAGCCTCACGATTCCTGCTTGAACCAGAACCCACGTGCTGATCGACGATTCGCGAAGCGTGAAGGATGTCGGTCAGTTTGGCGATGGTGCCCATTTGCTGTTGATCTGCTTCATATTTGCCGCTTTCGATCGTATCTACGGTGTGTTGAAGAGTCTGACAGCGAATTCCCGTTTCCACCCGCACATTTCTCTCCATATTGAGGACTGAATCTGCAGATCTTGTTCGTTGAACCTGAGTATCCAAGTCTCTTCGAACCTGGTTGTAGGCAGCGCATAAGTCTTGATACTGGGTGTAAAGATTTCGAAACTGCTTTCTCATGCTGTCGATCTCGAAACAAACCCCACACCCTCCTTGGAGATCCTGCCGCGGAGCCTCCTCATGCCAACTGTTTGAGAAATGTTGCGTCAGGGTTGCATCAAACGCACTCGGAGACGACAAGGTATATCCTGGCCGGAAACGATCTAGTGGCTCGAAGCAAGTTGCAGATGCTTCCTGGAACGATGTTAACGCGGTGGTCGGGGAACTTTGGGGGAATGCACTGACGACAGAAGGAGGACTGATTGATGTCGACATATTGGAGGATTTGGTGTCAAGAGAATGTGTTCATGGCAATGACGATTTGAGTCAAGGGCATGGACATTATTGAGGAACGAGCAGCGAGCATCCAGAAATCGTATTGTGCTGCAGTGTTGAGGAGGGAATTTTTCGTGCCTCAGAGGGATCAGCATCGCCGAAACTGACAGCATCCCTATGTTCATGTCATATGGCCAGTGAGCAATTTCCCCGGTTCCTTCAAAGGCGTAGTCGAAGTCGAAACACGTGTTTCAAGTCAACCTGCCATGTTTTTGCAGCGTCTAGAATATGTGAAGCAGAGTGCATTCGAAGTGCAGAAGGCCGTGCGCATGTCCAAATGAGGCACTGCAAACGCTGGCAGGGATCCAAAGCGAAGGCTGAGCATGGGTGGCGGTAAACTCAAAGCCAATCAAACTCTCCGATTTCATGTCAGAGTCCCTGCCGCTGTGAGTCATCCTCCCGCCACTAGGATTCTTTTGAGGTATGGACGCAAGTTATTCGGAGGACACTAAGAAGGGCACAGAGGCTGTCAGGTACCGCGTGAATGCACGTCATACGAGGCTGCGCTAGTGGCGACTTGAAAACGGACGTCAAAAGATCTGGCTGCATCCTAGTTCAGACGATGATCCTCTTGACCACCTCTCGCCGCTTTATATCCATCCCAGCGTGTCAGAATGTAGTGCCTCTGCTTCAACCACTTCTTATAGGAGACTCGGCAGATATCTGGGCCACATCTTATGGCGGAATCGAAGGATCTTGGGAATTGCCCCACCAGTGCGCCGTCAAACCCTTGGGCCGCATTGGTCTTGGACAGCCATATCTGTTCCATGCGGTACGAGGCACAGAGGGGGTGGGTCACATTGCGTCAGTCGATGGTAGGCCGAATTGGATGGGAATCGAGATGGAGCTACTTCACAAAGTAGGTGGATTGCAATTTGAGTCTTTATGACAGATAGACCTTTGGTCTGCACATCATCTAAGATGGAACTTGAGACGAGAAATACATTCTTCCAGCTGGTAAACTCGGCAGAACTGGAGGCTTGGGAACAGAGAAAATACGCCGCTGATAACCAATGGAACTACCGCCATCCCTGAACTCGGCCTTCGTCAACTCTCCGCCGTGGGTTCCTTCAGCGTTCCTCTGGTTTCTTGCCCCACCATTCGCAGGCTCAAAGTCCGCCGGGCCTTTATACCTAGGAATGGGAAAATGCTTCTCCTAGAATCACAGTATCAAGTAATGCGCGGACCTTTGGATCTAGGCGACTTTACCATTTCTTGTTCCGACGGCGGCCACCCGGGTTGATCGGTGGATCTGTAGATTTGATATTTTCCACTGCGATCTATGACGACGTAAATATTTGCGTCCGCGATCTGTGCCAACTCATTCGCCTTTCTGAAGAGACTTTTGGTTCGCTTTCTGGCTTTCTCTCGGACAATGTGTCGCTGGGTTCTAATTTTCGCCATGAGGAGATAGGGAAATGCTTTGACCGTTCCTTTTTGGAGCCACAATGGCAATATATACCCCTGGGGAATAACGTATTCTTGAAGGCAGTGAATGGAAGCCGCCTCCTTTCCTGGATGCCATTTGGCGGTAGAACAGTGCCGCAATCCTGATCGGAAAGCTCAGCCACCAGGATTGCGAAACAGAAATGGATGCAATGTTATCAAGTTTCGGATGCTTAAACGGAGCTGTACCTGGGGGAGAAACTTCCCTACCACTGTTTCAGTGCAATGTTTCATGTTACTAACGACCATGGGATGTTACTTAGCATGAAGCTACGGTCAGCCCTGGGACCTTGGGATTCAGGGAAGTCTACGTTTACTAGCCCACAAAGGAGACTAGCCCAATGAAATCGCTATGCTGGGACTTAATGCTTTTGTTCTACTATGTTTCTCGTAAAAGAGATCAGATACTCCAGTCAGAGCTAGTTCCCCTCCAGCGCTGAACTCGCTCGTCTTTGGATGCCTCGAGCTCCAACTCCCTGAAGTTCAGATCCGTCCGAAGCGCTGGCTGATTATCGAAACGTTTGTAGGAAGATGATTCGGCCCATCCGAATTGGGTATGGTTCTTCGTCCCGTCCAGTACTTCTTGGACGGTTTGACCGATGTCAGGGAAATCTTTTGCGTGGGTGTACGAGCATCCACCTGCGAGCACTATGTTCGGGTGCTGTGGATGTCGCGTGATGATCGGCTTCTGATCCTCAGTTACGCCGTCCCTGCAATGATCAGCCATAATATCGGGAGAGGTATACAATGCATGTTCTTACCACCATGAATGCACTGACTGGATTCGCGCACCGTTTTCCTGGAGGTCCGGTATTCCCTGCCGCATCCATTCACGAGCCTCCAACATTGATCTTATCGCCAGATCAGTATTCGAAGCATCCCATGGCATAGATATTGCCTTTTCTCCAGACGGATTTCGGAAGGGCTTGATCCATGTAAGCTTAGCAGAACCTACGATCTTCGGGTGACAAAGGATTTCACCTTTCGAGGAGTTAGCCAGATACTTGTACATTTTAAATACGTACCAACGCCAATATCTGATTTTACTGGCAGATCGCTATATCTCTCCCACTGCTCGTTATTCAACTCAACAGAAAAGCTGAATATCCCGGTGGCTATCGGCGCCCTTGAAGGCGGAGGCTGTTGTATGGAAGAGGCTTCGAGTAGTTGCATGATCCAGGGCCCAGCAGCGAGGATAATTTCAGTGTTCTCGGTATTTATGGATTTGGTCGAAGTCACCACGGTTTGGACCTTTCCACCTGGGTTGAATTCCATGCGAACCACCCGATCATCTCGAAATTTTGCTCCTTTTCTAAGGCAATCCTCTTTCACGCTCTTCATCGCTCCAGTCCAGTCCACGACGACATCATCTTCGTTATAGACTACTGCCAAGTCCTGACCTACCTTACCCTCGAGGCACAGCGCACAGGAGCCACTTGTGCTCCAATATAATTATGAGATGGAGCAAACACTGGCTCTTTGCCCGCACTAATTGCCACCTCTGAGGACCGCAATCCGGAGATCCATGGAATTGATGTCCAGCCTACGATATCGTTGAAGCGAAAGCACTCAAGTTCTGCTACTACGATTTCCGAAGAAGGAGGCCCGGCCTCAAGCTTATCAACGACGCCAGCCGCCCAGGATCATTATTTGGATCCAACGGTAAACCTCCAGCGCTGTTTGATCGGACACAACCTCTGCCAATCGCCCAAGAACCTTTCAGTTGATGAGCACAGTCATTTTTGTAAGTCAAGCCTATTATGCCCGTCGTCACAAGCCATCTAAGATCATAGTTATCCATGCTTTCATTCCGGGAAGGACCGTAATCGATAATCACTCATTTAGTGATGTGATGCGTCAGCATCATACTATTACTCAGAAATTCATGGTGCCAGCTCTGACCACTCTCTATATAGAGCAGGTCAAGAAGAGATTTTTTGAGACAACGAAGAGACAACGGCTTGATGTGGGGGTGATTCAACATTACGTGAGGCTGTGGAAGTCCGCTTGTAGTACAAATTATAGTGACTGTCTTTACTTTACTCTCCTTGCGAACCAATACATTGTAAGTCTTCCGTGTTACCAGACTATATTCAACTGACAAGCCTCAAAGATTGTCAGGCCAAGGTTGAGGGCCTTATGGACTCAACAGATTGTACCGTCGCTTCGCTCCAGTGCTGTTCAGATGGCTCTGCTACACCACGGAGATCTTGGGCTTCGTCTGAAGATCAATTCGCATTGGATCTTCTCTGATATCGCCTATAGTCTCTGCCCTGGCCAGCCTAGCTCATTCCTATCAAACAGCGAAGAGTCCTTGGACGAAATTGATCCTCTCGTAGGTCTCTCGCCAAGACTTCTGAACATTTACGCTCGTGTGACTTTGCCTACAACGCAAGGAACTGCCTTGCTTGAAGAAGTCACAAGGACGAGACAATATCTGCCGTATCTTGGAAGCTTGTCCAGTCGAAAGCGTAAAATCTTAGAAGACTGCGCAAGCGCTTACTTACACGGAGCATGCATATACGTCCTGTGCCGTTGCGAAGGGTTAGTTGATTTCACAATAGCATCTTCACGGAAATTAGACTAATTTGCCTTTCAGACGGCCTGCATCTGATTCAATGGTCCAGCAGCATCGGAACGAGCTCTACCAACTTTTGGACCCATGGGTCTTGCCCCTTTCTGGTAGTCTGTTTCGGGCCGTTTGGCCTTTGGTTCCAGCGTTCATCCTTTGTGTCACATGTGTGGACAAGGAAGAAAGGCACACCTTACGAGAAGGACTAGTTCAAGATCTTCACGAGTCAGGAAGTTATAGTGTAAGAGTCCCTAGTCACTGTACATCCCCTTTTCCATTTTCTCTTTATCCAGGCTCACGCTGAACATCAAACCATCGGCAGAACATCCCGCCTGCGCTGGACGCTATTTCAATGGTGTGGCTTAATCGGGAGCTTAATATGCTGAAGGAGGGATGGTGGGAGGATATGGTCGCCGTCTTTGGGCCAGAAAGGATCAGCCTTACTTAAGCCATTTTGTGAGACTGCTTTTCGTTTATTGTTCTTTTTTCGGCTTATTTGAACTAACGCGGGTCGGGGGAGGTAGATTGATAATTCGCCAGGTTTGCGGCGAGATTGTAATCTACGTACAAGCAGATAGGGCAGCAGTGGCCAGGAAATTCATTCCATTCTCCAAACGAACATGTGGAAGACTGGACCAGATACGCTACGGGAAGAAGATAATAGCGATCAGAAAACGGTATCCTCGACATTTCCATCGCCAAAATCAATACCCCAATAGCTCAGTAAAGTAGACTCTGCGTCTGCTCGCTTTTGGGATCTTTCCTTCAACGCATCCTCCAATTTCGCGTACAACTCCATTACTGTCTCGTGAAACTTCATATCAGCTGCTCGAGTATCTTTGTGATAAGCCAGCTCTTGCAGTAGATAGCCATTCGTCCGAGTAAGTTCTACCACGCGCTCCGCTGAAGAAACAGGGCGACGTTGCTTCGATATCTGGAGCCGGTGAGGCAACTGCTCGTAGGTGGATGTGGTTCCCCCATGCCTTGCGATCTGGTCGTCCAGAGCAACGACATCACCCGCTCTCCCGGAGGCTGGCCGTCGGCGAAATGCCGGATGTATTGACGACAGTCGCCGCTTCGCTTGAGGATCTTGGAAAGTGACATGTCGATTATCCCTGCTTGCTCCCGCCCTCGGGGACATAGTCCTTGGAGCTGCGGCCTTTGGGGTTTGGCCGCGGATTACGTCTCGCTGTGCTCCTACCTTGGGTGATGATCGGCTTTGTGCCCTACGTTCGGTTCGTGTGTTGCTTGTTGTGACATCATAGTCAAATATGTCTGGTTTAAAGATAATGCCTGACGAGGAATCAGCAGCGGATTGAAACCGGTGACTTGGAAGCGCATCCATAGCTGCTTAAAGAAAAACCTCTCCGCGAACCGTTCTGGGTATAATTGTCGGGTATCCCTTGGACCCTGTAAGGGAGGGGCTCTTTTGTGATGCCCCACCGGAAGCCTTTTCTGGATGTTCATGTGGAAATCCTACATAAGCTTCAGAAACGGATACCACAGGAGTCGGATTGGATGCGATCAAATCCAGCACTACAAGAACCGTCCTCGAACCACCATTTTTTCCTATTGATTTTACGAAGTGGTCATACCTCCATATCCTGCTTGATCAGTCAGCATGATATCCACCAATCTCTCGAAGGCCTGTCTTGCCTCACTATTGTGCTGTCTAGCTAGTATACCTGTCAATGCTGTACCAACACTCCAAAGTAGCCACGAACCTGCATCCGTCCAGGTGAGAGATGTTCAAGCGCATGACGTCGGTGTAAGTTGACAGTGAAAAACGCGCCCAAAGCTCCTGGCTAACCTCGACGTAGTCAATTAATAGGGGTTCTTCGTACCTCACTCCTTCTGGAGTCAACGCAGCTCTTTACAGGGACGCGGGATGCCAAGGCAGCTCATTGTCCTCAGATCTCCCCTACGGGCAGGACTACGTTATGGATTATCAAGATTGGAGTGCTGCGTGGAATTTCACATCTTTCGATATCTCTCGTCCATTGGAGGACCAAGAACAACTGGACATCAGCGAGATCGGCCAAGATAGCGGCCAAGTCCAAGTTTGGAATTGCGGAGCATATATAATGAATTATAGAGTGGGGACAGCTGCTGGCTGTCATGATATTCCCAACGGAGCTGGCTGTATGCGCTTGTGGCATTATTAGATACGAGTGTACAGCAGAGTACCGTTGTTGAAGAAGGTCTCAGCTTAGTACGCCTGAATTGTGCGCTGAGAAGTTATCTATCTTGTTTCGGAATCAATTGGTACGTCGAAATGGACATGGATCGTTTCTTTGATTGTATTCTCATTGGTCTAGATAGAAAACTGTTCCTTCTATTACTAGCAATATAATCCAGCTTTTAGAAGGGCGCTTCGTGAAGAAAACTATAGATGTGTCGAAGTGGTACTATAAATTTATGCTATACACTTTGCGGTTCTATTAAGACTGTGCACAGCCTTTACGTGGATTATATAGCCATCATGCAATGATAGTATTTTGCGTATCACACTTGGTCCAGTAGGCCACAATACCCGTACGCGTAATTGTTAGATGCCACCGTCAGAAAAGGATGCCGAAGTCAGAAGTAGATGCCGAAGTCAGAAGTGGATGCCGGGGCCAGAAGTGGATGCTGATCGATCCTGAGGAAATCATGACGAAATGGTCTGTCAACACAATTAATTTTCACGAATATATGTATATTATTTTGTTTACCATCCAGTTCATAGCCGTATAAAATGACTTGGCTATATATTCGCAAATATCCCACGTGATGCACTCTACTAAATTATCGACTCGCTCATCGCCCTCAATGCCTCGTTTACCCATGAGATTGAACTTCAACGCGATTGGAGGAACCAAAAATCCCACCACAGAGTCCGGGACCAGACGTCGTCGAAGGATATTTCCGAGCACTCAAGATGAAGAGATTAGAAAAGGGAGAGAGCTACGGGACCAAAATGCGGTGAAGCGGCAGAAACGGCTCGAGGAGTTGTCGAGATGGGATCCGGAATACGCAAAATCACTAGACATAAAAGAATGCATGTTGGAAGTACAGGGAATGTTAGTGGGAAAGCTTGCTGCTGAAGAAAATCACTTCAAAGGACTGGCGGTTCTTCCCGGCTTTTGTATCACAGACTTCGAGGAACGAGTGAAGGAGGTAGAAGAGGTGATACAAGCATTACAATACTGAGAGCGGCTTCCGTTCATAGCATTTGCGGGCGCTTGGGGATATTAGTGATGCTCCATCTCAAGAGATAATTAGAGCACAGAAATAAAAAACGCATTTATCGTAACTCCAGCTCGTTCAAGTAATCTCATCTAGTTCCTCCTCAGGCTCCTCAGGCTCTACGTGATCCTCGAATCGACGGATCAGTTCCTGAACATTGGGCTGTTTGACCATAAGCACAGTCTGGAGTTGCTCGGAACGGGCCGCGTTAAGAATGGCAGTAGGAGCAGTCATTTTCAGTCGTTTATTATTATCCCGCGCCATGAACCGAGATTCAGATGGCAATTCTAACGCAGCGACCATGGAGGCGTTGTCACGCGAGTCTGCTTGACGCTTACGAAAGCGATTGCCGGCTAGGGGCGAGAGCACTGTGAACATCTGTTTTCTTCTTCCCGTCCAGGTTTTGGAAAGCAGTCGTGACGCCTCCGCTAAAGAAACACCAGCATCATGGTTCTGGTGGTTGAACACGCGCATTGGGGGTGGAACTCCCGACGATTGGGGCTGAATTTCCTCTTCTTCCTTTGTGTCCGACAAGTTTCCTAACGTTGAAAGGCTTTGGCCCGCCAATTGGAATTCTTCTTCGTCGGGGTTGGCTACGCCAGCATTAATCTCCTCACTGGGGGTGACGTGATCCTCTTCTTCCATTGTGTCTGACAAGTTCCCTGACGTCGAAAGGAGTTGGCCCACCGATTGAATTTCTTCTTCGTTTGGGTTGACTACGCCGGCATCAATCTCCTCACTGGGGGTGGTGTGCTCCCTATCAGCTAGCACCTCATCTGTATGCTCATCCTTATCCTCATCCATAGCGATATCATCTCGAGGAGTCTCGAGACGAGGTTGCGGATCCAAATCGTCTTCTTCAGAGCCAAAGAAACTGTAGAAGAAGTCTCTTTTTACAGCAAACGATGTCAGATAGCGCTTGGGAATGCTGCTGTAAGAATTTAAATAAACATGATCAAGAAAGAGACTTTCTTGGTCTGCTTGCAAAGAACGGTTGTACGGCCGACCACATCGATCGGAAATGTCCGGTCCGCAGCCATCGTGATCCGATGTCAACTCAGGAACCACTTTCATCCTCTCCGCGTAGGGAACGTCGCTCATGAGCTGGCAATTGAGCTGCACAATTCGACGCATACGTGCCGAATCGATCTGATAGTACTTTGGCGGTAAGATGCTACGTACGCAGTCCTCAATTGCCTTGGCATCCGCTGCTTTGCGATCTTGATATTTTCGACGGAGCCCACGGTATCCACTCTCTGACGCGAGAGACGAGAGCTCGTGCCACCATCGTCGCTGTATTCCTGGGTGTGGACTGCTTTGCTTGGCAACATCTTTTCGGGGCGCCTGGCCGTCCATCTCGGGAAAGTGGCGTAGACTGAAGAGGAAGATCTGTCGGTACGACATCCAGAACGAGTTGCCGGAAGGCAACGTTCGATCCTCAGAGGTGAATTCACTAGTCTGCACCTTCATGTTTGCCTGCCTGTTGTGGAGAGCGCGGAATTGTTCCGCTATCGAGCCTTTGCCATTGTTCGGTAGAAGCTCTTTCAGAATTCTGACACCAGGCTCTAGCCATTTCGAGTTCTCGATACACATATATATTGATGAGATCATGTGCTCCACCGTACAAATGCGGTCGAAGATCTCCGACCGTCGGTTGTCGTCCTTAACCGCGGGGAGGATATCACCCGCGAGCATTCGCATCTGAACGAAGGCACGATCTTCTGTCGATCGGAAGGGACACCGGCCTTGCAGGATCGCGACTGTATTGGCGTCAAGTTGGAGTTGGTTGTCCTCTTTGTCCCCGATGATGTGAGTCCAGGTCTTTCTGATTCGGCGCAAATAACGAGTTAGTTCCTTCGATTTTCGTCAGAAAGCGAAGAGGCATCAAAGAGGAGTCTCAAACCTCGGGGCAATGTAAGTTCGCTAGTCTAGGAAATGTACCTGCTTGCACAGGCGGCCACAGACCTGCGAACGGGATAAGATCGTCCAGGCTCTCTAAGAATGTCCCCGGCAATGCCTCCAGTCGCAGGAGACACTTCGGCTTGCTGTTCAAAAGCCTGGCGAGCCATTTATCTCTTCTCGAAGAGTCGCCCGCAAGTGTGGAAAGTCGTATCTGCCGAATTATGTCCCCGTCATACCATCTGGAAGCATTAAGGTCTTGTTCTCGCAATTCGTTCTTCACAAGGGAGTTGAGGTCTGGAAGTGTCAGCAAACGTGCCAGGGAATCGCAGGCTGACTTTCGCACCATCCGAGTAGAGATCCACAACCCACCATCTATCGGCCCCTTTGAGGATCTTGCGTGCCGCTTCCAGGCGGTGTCTTCCGTGCAGGACTCGTAGAGGGGACTTCGGGAGGAACCATTGTGGCTCTTCGAAGACACCGCCGACCCCGCCGGAGCGGGAGTTTTGGGGCAAAGCGGATCGAGATACTAGCGCGGGCACGTGGTTTTCAGGCTCTCGAGGCTGGCAGTCTTCCCCACGAAACACATTCAGCAATCTCGCGACGTTCTTCTCGTCAAGTTGCCTTGGATTGTTGGGGAGCTTTTCACACTGGAGTTTGTCGAGAGGTATTTGGAATGATCCGCAAAAGGTCCTACTCTTCTCTCGAAATATCTGCAGGTCCTTAGTCGATAGGTTTTCCATCGTAACACGAGAATACTCTAAGAATTCCACATCTTTGCCTTCAGAGGTTCTATATGTACAGGCAGCCAATTTTGGATTCAAGACATTGAAGTGAGGAGTACTCCTCTGACGAGTGCTCCCTCGACGAGCCCAAGTAAAAACCCTCAACTTTTGGAGGTAGGAAGTACTCCCCCAACGAGTACTCCCCCGACGAGTACTCCCCGCAGCGACCCTCAGCTTTTGGACGTGGGGAGTACTCCCCCGACGAGTACTCCCCCAACGAGTGCTCCCTCGACGAGTACTCCCCCCAGCGACCCTCAACTTTTGGACGTGGGGAGTACTCCCCCAACGAGTACTCCCCCAACGAGTGCTCCCTCGACGAGTACTTCCCCAGGCGACCCTCAACTTTTGGGCGTGGGGA